>Ga0209395_1000100_pt1 | contig 138212 bp, 122 predicted proteins | sample GOMGulsemesocosm_3_FD_184635 | JGI IMG/M metagenome (GOLD analysis project Ga0209395, IMG submission 184635) | Methane-oxidizing microbial communities from mesocosms in the Gulf of Mexico - GOM9D Gulf of Mexico (SPAdes) (version 2) | ecosystem: Environmental > Aquatic > Marine > Cold seeps... | reverse complement strand
GATAGCGAAATAGCCGATAAATATATATTGGATAAATTCCAGCATTACGCCAATACCCGGGGCTTTATTCCCAATAGCATTCGCACCATGGCGCGCCGGCCGAACATTGTTAAGGCCTTTATGGATTTGAACCAAGCAGTGTTATATGAAGGCACCGTTGAGGTAGAACTGAAAATGCTGGTGGCCCTGGCTTCCAGCTTTGCCTCGGGCTGCTTGTATTGCCAGTCTCATATGAGCAACCTGTCGAGCATTTACCAGGCTAGCGATGAAAAAATTGCCGCCATTTGGGAATTTGAGCGCAGCGATTTATTTACCGAGGCCGAGCGCGCAGCCATTCGCCTGGCGTTCAAAGCCGGCAACCTGCCCAACGATGCCAACCAAGCCGACTTTGATGATCTAGCCCAGCATTTTAACGACGAGCAGGTAGTTGAAATTGTGGCCGCCATCGCCTTGTTTGGCTTCCTTAATCGGTGGAACGACACCATGGCCACTCAGCTAGAAGAGCTGCCCAAGCAGCTGACCAAAAGAGCCGTAGATAATTGGCAAGAGGGTAAGCACGGCTAATGGCTTAGCCTTTTTTGGGAACCGTGTGTTACTGGCTGCTGGGCTGGTTTTAATTACAACTTTTAGGCTCACTATACCGATAGCGCCGCCGTGTAGGCTCACCCTTGCTTTCATTTTTCTAGCAACAGCAAGCCCTTCAAACAGGAATATTCTATTCCCTGTTATTAATGCCAATTAAATTTAACGGCTGGCAGTTACACAGTAGGTGCCTTTTATACCGGCCCTAGACTTATTGGACCTAGCTTTCATGCAACTTTCATGAGAGCTATGCCAAGATAGGTTATTACCGGCCTTGTCTTTTAATACAAACCTAGACGCCGAAAGCGCGGCACTGCTGACAAGAATGGCCAATGCCAATAATGCAAATTTCATAGATGATTCTCCAATATATAAGCTGCGAGAGCAGCACTAGTAATTATTATTAACGACTGTGGAACCGTGATTTTCTGGCCGCATTGCCAGTTAAACGATATTTAAATTCAAACCTAAACGTACAATAGCGCATTAAAAATGCGTCAATTTAATGCATGTTGAATCAGACGGACAAAGTCTTAACTTACAAAACAAAAGCACAAGCAATCAGAAAAACAACGGTTTCTCTTCTGTGGAATTTAGCTTCAAACAACAGCAAGCTGCTTACGGGGTGCATTTAATGCATAAGAAGAGGCGGTAAAAATCCTGTATTGCTAATCCACTAGCCATGCATTCCAATAAACCTTACGGCCATGCTTCCTGTGCTCTGCCCTATTAACTACACCCTTAGGTAGGCGCGAGCTGTTTTTTGCGTGGGTTTATTGTACCTATTGCTTTGGCAATTAATAGGTCGAATTGTCTAAATTTTGAACTCGATAGGCTTGTGTCAACTTTGGCAATGCTTCGGCTTTCGCTCTTGGTGAGCTAGTGGAACCACGACGGAGTTAGGGCTTGTGCGAGCGGCATGGGGTTTTGTAACAACGGTTTGTCCGCTCATGGTGAGTTTATCGAACCACGACGGGCTCAGCATGAGCAGTATGTGGGGGCGCAAGTTGAGCGACGTGTGGTGGCTCATGGCGGGCGCAGAGCGAGCGGATGGACGAGGCTAAAGCACAAGCTGCACCTAGCCCGAACCCAAGGCCCACCTTGCTGCACGACCTAGACCATTGAAAATTAGCTGTGCTTTTCTATTTAGCTGCTTGCTACAGCAGCGCTGAATAACGTGGCTGGTCGATGAACAGCTGCCCGGCCACAGACTGCCGTAAATGCTCGGCCAAGCCGGGTGTCGCTAACGGCATGCCTTGACGCAGTTTTTCCACCAGGGCCCAGCGTAAGGGCGCAAGCTCAGCATCCTGATCAAGCAAATCACTTAAACGCTGAGTTTCTCGCCGCGATAGCTCTGGGCCGTATTGAAGTTCTCGCTGGGCGATGCTTAAAGAGTTGGCGGCGACATTGGCAAGAAACTGGTTTTTGGCGTCCATTTGCGGCGCGACGGTTTCTTTTAAAAAGTCAGCCACACCCGCTAATAGCTCGGCCGGCATGGGCAGCTGGGTGCCTTGGTCTAGCTCTTTTCTTAATTCGGGCAGCTTAAATTCGCCGGAGATTAATAGGTTAACGCAGTCCATTTGTGCCTCTGAAGAGCGCCGGCCAATTACGGGTCGCTCTAGGCTTGGGGTAGCACCAATGCGCCAGGAGTGCGCCATGCGCAAAGTGGCGACCGACCACCAGAAGGAGCCATAGACCTGCCAAAATTTTATGTCTTGCTCGGCTACTTGCACACCCGTAACCTCGTGATAGCCCGCCAACAAGTCTTCACGGTGGCCAAAGCCACCTACGGTTAATTCGCGGTTACCAAACCGCCAGGAATTAACACACAGCCAACCTAGGTCTTGCACCGGGTCACCCAGGTGGGCCAGTTCCCAGTCCAACACCGCTTCAATCCCTTGCGGGTTTACCATTAGATTGCCGTTGCGAAAGTCGGAATGAACCAGCGTAGTGCGAGCCTGCGTTGGCAGGTTTTCCAGTAGCCAGCGGGCGGTAAAATCTATCATGGCTATGGGTATATTTAGCTCGCGATATTTGTCCCAGGTTTCTTGTATTAGCGCGCGTGCATCGCTTAGCTCTAGAAAACTATCCAGTTTTTCTGCGCGCCAATCGATGTTGTGGATGCGGCCCAAAATTTCGCCGCAGCGGCGGGCGAGCTGGGGGCGAATATCGGCTAGCTCTTCGCGGCGATTAATACGGTGGCCCATGGTTTCGCCAGCTAGCCAGTTCATAATAAAGCCGGTGCCTAGCTTATCTTGCGCTTGCAGCTCATAGATCACGGTGGGGCTGGGAATATGGTATTGCTTAGCCAGTTTAAATAACCGGGCTTCGGCTGCCAGGCTAATGCCGCCAACACTCGATTCGCCTTCCGGGCTTGGTTGGGCGCGGCGCAGGGCCAACTTGGCTTGCCCATGCTTACCCGTATAGCTAATGCAATAGGTTTCCTGGCTGGCGCCGGCGGTTAGCTGGCGGCAATCTAATAGCGCCTGAAAACCGGGAATATTAGCCGCCAGCGTGCGCTTTAATGCTTGGCTGAATTCGTCCTGAGCAGGTTCATCCTCGGCAGACATTAACTGACTCCTTTGGGTTTTTGTTGGCTCATAAAGCCAAACAGATAACCGGCCGCGCGGCGCATTTGAATTTCGTCGGCACCCTCGGTAATACGATAACGGCGATGATGACGATAAATATGCTCAAACGGTTTATGGCGGGAATAGCCCATGCCGCCATGCACCTGCATGGCAAAGTCGGCGGCCTCGCAACATAAGCGGTTGGCTTGATAATTACACATAGACACTTTATCTGAAACCGAAAAGGCACCATCTTTATCCATAAACCAAGCGGTTTTATGAATTAATGCGCGCAACATTTCAGCGCGGGTATTCAGGTCCACCAAGGGGAACTGAATACCCTGATTGCTCGACAAGGGTTTGCCAAAGGGCTTGCGCTGGTTGGCGTGGGCTACCGCCTCATTGATGCAATATTGCGCCGCACCTAAGCTCGACGCCGCCTGGCGAATACGGTTTTCATTAAAGAAGTGTTGAATCACCTCTAAGCCCCGGCCTTCGCCACCAAAGATGGCTGAATTGGGCAAGCGAACATTGCTAAAGCTAACCCGAGCGTGGTCCGAGGGCATATTAAATGTCCATAGGTACTCTTCAATTTTAACGCCGGTTGCATCCATGGGGACCATAAATGCGGTAATACCCAGCGCTTCACCGGGCTTGCCCGAGGTGCGGGCCATGACCATGTCACAGTCTGCTATATGCACCCCGGTGTTCCAGGTCTTTTCACCGTTCAATAGCCAGCCGTCCCCTTCTCGCACGGCGCTGGTTTCCATATGCGTTGCGTCAGAGCCATGTTCGGGCTCGGTAATACCGAAGGCAAAAAACTTATCCGCTGTTTTTAAACCCTCCAGCCATTCTGCTTTTTGCGGCTCGGTGCCGTAATGCAGCATTAATTTCAGGCCGATGTTATTACCGACAATGGAGTGCTCGTTTTGTAGATCGTTATGCAAACCCAAACCTTTAGCGGCAAGGTGCTCACGGATAATAGCCATGCCCAAATTGCTGCCATTACAGCCACCAAATTCTTTGGGAAAGGGATAGTTAAATAAACCGGCTTGCAGGGCTAGGTCTTTGGCCTGGCCCAATAGCGCCTCCCAGTCTTTGCTGGGTACGCCCTCATGCTCCCAATCGGTACGAGCGTATTCACGCCGATGATCAAAGAAGCGCATATTGTCATCGCGTTGCTCCAGAGGTTTTATTTTTGCCGCAATAAAAACATCCAGCTCTTGCAGAAAATCTGCAATATCACGAGGTATTTCAAAGTCCATATGCCTGCCCGCCTATTGGTGTCGAAAGCTGTAGCGCTAAGCCGGTCATTTAAGGCCGACATCGTGCTACACTCCACTTTAGAGTATTAGCGAACATTTATACTCCAAATTAGAGCATCTAGCAATATGGGCCCGCGATCTATGCCGAGCAAGAAAACCCTTAAACTCAATACCACCGCCTGCTGCCTACTGGGCCTGATAGAGCTTAGGCCCCAGTCGGCCTACGATCTAACCAAGTTTCTTGAGCGCAGCATGCTCAAATATAGCCTGCCCCGCACCCCAAGTCAGCTGTATAACGAACCCAAGAAATTAGCCAAGCAGGGGCTGCTCAGCTCCCAATCGGAGGTTCGCCAAGGGCGGGAGCGCACGGTTTACCACATTACCAAGGAAGGTCGGGCCATGCTGTCGGAATGGCTGCTGCAACCGGGGGAAGCGGCCAAGCTGGAGTTTAAGTCGCTATTAAAATTTTATTTAGCCGGCGCCAGTGATATCCAAGCCCTGAAAAATCGCATTGCAGAAATTAAGCAGCAAACCTTGCAGGAGGTACGCGATGTTCACACCCAAATCAGCCGCTTTACCGAGAAGGGTTTGCTACTGAAAGAAGTTTCCATGAATGCGGCCATGACCAGCCGCTTTGCAGTTGCGCAGATTAAGGCGCGCTTGAATTGGGTCGAGGAAGTTGAAGCCCTACTCGCCGGCATAAATGCAGCAACCGAGCCCGAGACCTGGTCGATTGAAGTGTACCGCCAAACCCAGCGTGATCTTAAGCAGCTGATGATTGAATACGACTTAGAAGATGAGGCATAGCGCCACCATTAAAAGCCCTGCCTTTGCCCTCTGCTGCACCAGCGACAAGTCATAACCGGGATTACCGCGAATTAACCCACCTCAAATTCCAGGCAATAAAAAAGGGAGCCGAAGCTCCCCTTTTATTCAACCGGGCTTAAGCTTACAAACGCTCAATAATGGTTGAGATACCCTGGCCTAGGCCTACACACATGGTAGACAAGCCGTAACGACCGTTGTTCTGGCTCATTACGTTTAGCAGGGTACCGGTAATACGTGCACCGGAACAACCAAAGGGGTGACCTAGGGCGATAGCGCCGCCGTGTAGGTTAACCTTCGCTTCCATCTTGTCTAGCAACTGCAAGTCTTTCAACACAGGCAGGGCCTGGGCTGCGAAGGCTTCGTTTAGCTCAACAAAATCGATGTCGTCAATGGTGATACCCGCGCGCTCGAGTGCCTTCTGAGTGGAAGGTACAGGGCCGTAACCCATGATTGAAGGATCAACACCAGCAACCGCCATAGAACGGATAACCGCTTTAGGCGTAATGCCTAGCTCCTCAGCTTTGGCCGCCGACATGATGATCATGCAAGAAGCACCATCGGTAATCTGCGAAGAAGAACCCGCTGTAACGGTACCGCCTTTAGGGTTAAAGGCTGGGCGCAATTTGCCTAGACCTTCAACAGTGGTTTCAGGACGGATAGTTTCGTCTTGCTCAACCAATACTTTAAAGCCGTTTTCGTCGTGGCCTTCGATAGCAATAATTTCATCGTCGAAATTACCGCCTTCACGGGCTTTATGAGCTAAGCGGTGTGAGCGCTCGGCAAACTGGTCTTGCTGCTCGCGGGTGATGCCGTGCATCATGCCTAGCATTTCAGCGGTCAAACCCATGGCGCCAGCGGCTTTAGCTACGTGCTTAGCCAGGGCTGGGTTAAAGTCGATGCCGTGGTCCATGGCGACATGGCCCATGTGCTCAACACCACCAATAACGAATACATCGCCATTGTCAGTTTGAATCGCTTGTGCAGCAGTGTGCAGTGCAGACATGGAAGAGCCACACAAACGGCTTACGGTTTGCGCCGCAGCTGTGTGAGGAATACCGGCCAGTAAAGACACCATGCGGGCAATGTTCATGCCCTGCTCTTTGGTTTGGTTTACACAGCCCCAAATCACATCTTCGATCAGGTTAACGTCAACCTTAGGGTTACGTGCTAACACGCCCTTGATCAAATCGGCAGAAATATCATCAGCACGACGATTACGGAAACAACCATTCTTGGAGCGACCCATAGGGGTACGACCGAAGTCGACAATTACTGCATCTCTTGGATTTAAGCTCATCACTTAATCTCCCATTTTTGAATTTGTATTCACGGCTATTTAGCCGTGAAAGTAAATATTCAACAAACTAACTAAAGCAAAAGAAAAATAGTGGTTTTTTCGTGAGAGCAAGGAAGCACCGCACGCAGAACCGGAATGTATATGAAATACATGAGGGTTCGAGTACGGAGCTGACGCAGCTATCGCGGAAAAAACACATTTTTACTTGCATTTAGTAGAAAGTTTCTCCGTTTTTGGCCATTTCACGTAGACGATCAGTCGCTTGGTAGCTTTCGCCCAAATCAGCGTACTTATCAGCCCTGGCGATAAATTCAGCAATACCCATATCGTGGATGTAGTGCAGTGCACCGCCACGGAATGGAGGGAAGCCAACACCGTAGATCAACGACATATCGATATCGTTGGCGCTGTCCGCAATGCCTTCTTCCAAGCAGCGAACGGCTTCTAAACACATTGGGATCATCATGCGATCAATAATGGTTTCGGCATCGAATTCTTGACGTGCAGCAACATTGTCGCCCAAGATTTCCCATACAGTTTCATCAACAACTTTCTTTTGACGACCTTTACGGTCCAACTCGTACTTGTAGTAACCGGAACCATTCTTCTGGCCGTAACGATCGGCTTCAAACAATACTTCGCTGGCGGTTTTAAAGTCAAAGTTCATGCGAGTTGGGAAACCTTCGCGCATAACGGCACCAGCGTGAACACCGGTATCAATACCAACAACGTCACACAAGTACGCTGGGCCCATAGGCCAGCCGAACTTTTCCATAACCTTATCGACTTTAACAAAGTCGGCACCTTCTTTAACCAAGCTCAACAAAGCGCCCATGTAAGGAGAAAGCACACGGTTAACCAAGAAACCGGGGCAGTCATTAACTACAACAGGCTTTTTACCCATGGCCAGCGCGTAAGCTACGGTGCGGGCAATGGCTTCATCGCTAGACTTCTCACCGCGAATCACTTCTACCAAAGGCATTTTGTGTACGGGGTTGAAGAAGTGCATACCACAGAAGTTTTCTGGGCGCTCTAGAGCTTCAGCCAAGTGAGTAATAGAGATAGTTGAAGTATTGGAAGCTAGGATAGCGTCTTTGCTGATGTGCTTTTCAGTTTCAGCCAGTACCGCGTGCTTAACCTTGGCGTTTTCAACCACGGCCTCAACCACAACATCCACCTTGCCAAAACCTTCGTAGCTTAAGCTGGCTTTGATTTGGCCTAAGATGCCGGCCATTTTTTCAGCCGTCATACGGCCGCGCTTAACACGAGTAGACAACAGCTTAGTGGCTTCAGACATACCTAGGTCTAAACCGGCTTGGGCGATGTCTTTCATAAGAATAGGTGTGCCTTTTAAGGCCGACTGGTAAGCAATACCGCCGCCCATAATGCCAGCACCGAGTACTGCACCCAGCTCAACCTTGGCGCCTTTTTTGGCCCAGATCTTACCGTTTTTGGCCAGCTCTTGGTCGCCCAAGAATAATGCCACCAAGTTTTTAGCAACATCAGTTTTAGCCAGCTTGGCAATGCCCTTGGCTTCTTCAGCCAAAGCGCCGTCACGGTCCAACTTGGCGCCTTTCTGCATTACTTTTACCGCAGTAACTGGGGCTGGGTAATGAGGGCCAGCTTGGCCGGCAATAAAGCCTTTAGCAGTTTCAAAGCTCATCATCATTTCAAGGTCGTTCAGCTTTAAGCCTTCTAACTTCTCTTGACGCTTGGCTTTATAGTCCAGCTTGCCGTCTAGGCACTGCTGCAACAAAGCCAGACCGGCTTCTTTTAACTTGGCAGGCTCAATTACCGCATCAACTGCGCCAGCCTTGAAGGCCGCGTCTGCACGCTGCTGCTTAGCAGAGGCGATCCACTCGATGGCGTTATCGGCACCAATAACACGAGGTAGGCGCACGGTACCACCAAAGCCTGGGATAATGCCCAGCTTGGTTTCGGGCAGGCCGATTTGGGCTTCGGTGGACATAACGCGATAATCACAAACCAGGGCCATTTCCAGACCGCCACCTAAGGCGAAACCGTTAATACAGCAAACGGATGGGAAAGGTAGGTCTTCGATAGCGTTAAAAATCGTTTTATTGGTTTCTAAAACGCTAGTCGCAATCTCTTCTTCAGTACGGGAAAAGTTATTACCGAATTCGCTGATGTCAGCGCCTACGATAAATACACCTTTGGCACTAGTGACTAACAGGCCCTTGACGCCTGAAGCCGATTGCAGAGCTGTTGCCGCTTGGCCCAACTCAGTGGTGGTCAAAGCGTTAAATTTGTTTACGGAATCTCCGTCGAGATCGAAATTCAGCTCAGCAATCCCACCGTCAAGCAGGGTTACTGTTATGGCCTTTCCTGAAAAGATCATCTATCAGCCTCTCTAAGTTTGTGTATAAAGCCAGCGATACAAAAGGCTGGCTTTGAGGAGGGCCTAGATTACGGCCCAAGCGCTACTGCTCCAATGGTAAAAGTGACCAACCTGCCTGACATATCGGCTCCATAACTGCGATTGATCAAGCTCTATTCAGCATTATATGTTTCGATTTTGACAACATTATGAGAGTCTTTAACTATTCACCGCGCGTATTGTACGCCGGCGTAGAGAGATATATAGGGGAAAAGGGGCCGCAGCCGCCATAATTTCCCTTACCACCAGACTCGGGGCTGGGCCGTAAATACCCATATTAATGGCCTGGGCTTAAGTCTTGGTTTAGGTTTGAGTTAGCCCAACCATGCTTAAGCGCCCCACTCTGTCGCGGCTCAAGTCCAGCGGCAGGTTTAAACAACACCTTTATACAAACAATAACAGACTGAGAAACCCATGGATTTAAAAGGTAAAGTAATCATCATCACCGGTGCCGCCAATGGTATTGGTGCCGCTATGGCCCGCCGCTTCGCCCAAGAGCAGCCTGAAAAGCTGATTCTGGCGGATATCGATGAAGCCGGACTAGAGAAAATGGCCGCCGAGCTCGACTGTGCCATCGCCTTCCCTTGCAATATGAGCCAAGAGGCCGATATTCAGCGTTTAGTTAGCGAAACCGAAGCCGCCCATGGCCGCATTGACCTATTCTGCGGCAATGCCGGCATTTTCCGCTTAGGTGGCGTTAACACCACGGATGACGATTTTGGCCTGGTCTGGGATATTAATGTGCAGTCCCACATTTGGGCTGCCCGTGCTGCTCTGCCTAAAATGCTAGAGCGCGGCGAAGGTTACTTTTTAATCACCGCCTCAGCCGCTGGCATGTTGACCCAACTGGGTTCATTGAGCTACTCGGTCAGCAAGCACGCCGCCCTGTCGATCGCCGAATGGCTAGCTATTACCCACGGCCACCAAGGAATCAAAGTTTCAGCCCTATGCCCTCAGGCGGTAGAATCTAATATGACCGCTGGCACCGACGGCAGCGTCGCCGGAGTTGACGGTATGTTGCCCGCCGCCGATGTCGCCGACTGTGTGGTTGATACCCTCGATAAAGAAGAGTTTTTGGTATTACCCCACCCCAATGTGAAAAAATACTTCCAGAATAAAGCCAATGATTACGATCGCTGGGTTGGTGGCATGCAAAAATTACAACAGCAATTTTCTCAGCTGGCGCCAGAGAACACTGAAGATGGCGGTAAAATTTTAAAGTGACCGTAACTATTCAGCTACAGAGAGTCATTAATAATTAAAAATAATAAAAAAACGTTTGAAATAAGGAAGCTGTGATGCCTGCTGCTAGCACTGTTCGAATCACCGACCTCGGTCATAATATTTTTTGCATCGACACCGGTATGGTTAGGCCTGGGCTTGCCGCCGCTTATATTGTGCGGCAAGGGCAGCAAGCGGCCATTATTGAAACCGGCACCCATGTTTGTGTGCCGACCATTTTGGCTGCCCTGGCTGAACTCGACTTAAGTACTGAACAAGTTAAATATATTATCCCTACCCATGTACACCTAGACCACGCCGGCGGCGCCGGTGGTTTAATGGCTGCCTGTGCCAATGCCCAGCTGTTGATTCACCCGCGCGGCGCCCGCCACATGATTGACCCGGCGAAACTAAAAGCCGGCACCATTGCGGTTTATGGCGAAGAAATTTTTGCCTCGGTCTATGGCGACCTTATTGCGATTGATGAGCAGCGGGTGACCATTGCCGAAGACAGCAGTGTATTTTATTTGGCCGACCGGGAGTTAATCTGTTACGACAGCCCCGGCCATGCCCGTCACCATATGTGTATTCACGACCCTTTAAGTGAGGGTATTTTTAGCGGCGACACCTTTGGCGTTAGCTACCCGGAATTAAGCGCCGGTTGTGAGCAGCGTTTTATTTTTCCGCCCACTACGCCGGTACATTTTGACCCTGTGGTTTGGCCACAAACCATCGACCGCTTAATGACCTTAAACCCGAAGCGTATGTATTTAACCCATTTTGGTATGGTTGAAGACTTAGAGCCGCTGGCGCAAGACTTAAAGCAACAAATTGCCGCCTATGCCGAGATCGCGCTAAGCTGTAAAGATGCCGACAATCCCATGCAGGCTTTAACCGACGCGTTGAATAACGATACCTTGGCGCGGTTAGAAAAAGTAGGCAGCCCAATGACGCCAGAGCAACAACTGGCCGTGATTGGTATGGACAATGGTATTAATGCTCAAGGCTTGGCGGTGTGGCTGCAGCAGCAGTAACAACCAAAACCTAGCAACTCCCACTGCCTGTCACCAGGCTAGTCCTTCGACGAGCTCAGGATGAGCGGTCGGTGGTAGAACTCTCATCAAAACCTCAAGGATACAGCTGAAACTTAAACTTCTCGCTGCTATCCGTGCAGGCGTAAGCAAAAGGCGACTGCTTGGGCTTGTCTAGAAATCGGCCTATATATTCATCGGCACAATACGATTGCGCCAACACGTGGTGAGACATATTGCTCCAAGTTTTTGACCAGGCGATAGGTGATAATTTGGCTAAAGACTCCGCCCATTGTGGCGGCGTGGCATTATCTAATTCTGCTGACAGCAGCAATACCGGTGCAGTCACTGCGGTTTTATTTTTCAGCTGGCTTGGCCCTGGCGGCAGCTGCCAATAGCTGCAAAGCTTGCTCTCAATTTGTAAATATTCGGTATTTAATTTCGCCGTAATAAAGTGATCTTTGGCGGTCGTCAGGGAGATTTTTGCAAAGGGATTTTCATCGTAACAGGCGTAGCTGGCGTAGGCGGCTTCATCAAGTGAGTATTCACCTAAATTGGTGACAACTTCGTCTACGATCAAATCCAGCAATAATTCTGGCTGGCCCTCAAGTACGGTGTGGGCCACTAGGGGCAGCTGCTGAATAACTTCTTTTTGGTAGGCAGCATTCCAAAATGCGGTGATAATTAATTCGGCATTGAGGCGCAATGGAATTTGCCTGCCGTTGTATTCAACCATTACCGTGCTCGGCTCTAATTTTTTTAAATAGTTTTCAAACCGGCTTTGTAAATCCAAGCCAAAACGCAAACGGCAGAGCTCACGCCGCCGACACAAGCTAAAAACTAACTTCCAAGTGGCTAGGTCGCGCTGGTTCACCCCGGCGAAGGCATCAATGTGTAAAGGGTAAACACCGTCGAGCACCAAACTGCGACTGGGCTGGGGGAAAAGCTGCTGGTAACGTTGGGCCAGCCTAGAACCGTAGGAGACACCATATAAGTTCCAACGTTTGAGCTGTAAACCTAAGCGCAACTGCTCTAAATCTCGGGCGGCGTTGTCAATATGATATTGCTGAATATCCACCCCTTGTGCCAGCAAACGCTGGCGGCAGGATTCTGTCTGCCAGGTGTACTGCTGGCGGTATTCACCGGCTTTAAAGTCTCGCCCTAGGGCACTTAACTCAAAGTTTTCAAGTTCGGGGCAGTTTAACCTGGGTCGGGAGCTACCAGCCCCACGATTGTCGATCAAGATCAGGTCACGGCCAGCGGTGACGGTGCTGCTGTACCAATCATTCCACACACTTTCATGCAATGGCTCGGTAGCTTCTGGGTCTATACCCAGGCCGTTACCGGGGCCGCCCCCTCCCGTCACCAATAAAGGAAACTTGTTGGCTTGGGGATGAAAGGCTTTGAAAATGATATAAGGCAGGCTGAGCCGTGCTTGCTGGGGCTGTTGGTAATTCTCTGGTACCCATAACACACCGCATTCGGCCTTGGGCCAATGCGGTTCACCTTTAAACCAGCAAGCCTGCTGTTGTAAGCCTAAGCGCGGGGAATCCGACGGCCCGCTGTCTAAATACAACTTATCGGGCTCAGCAGCTGAAAAAGTCGCCAACCCCATACTTATAAGCAGAACTAAACCCAAGCGGCCGCCATGGCCTTGCATTAACGTAATAAATCCGCCACCCGAAAAGCCAGCTCCAAAACCTGCTCGGCATTGAGGCGCGGATCACATTGGGTTTTGTAACAGTTGGCCAAGTCGGCTTCACTGACACTGTAGCTGCCGCCCAGACACTCGGTCACATGACTGCCGGTCATTTCAAAATGCACACCACCTGGATACTGGCCTTCCGCTTTGAGTACTTGAAAAAACTGTTGCACCTCGGTCAATATTCGATCAAACGAGCGAGTTTTATAACCATTGCTCGCGGTCACCGTGTTGCCATGCATGGGGTCACTGGACCAAACCACCTGCCGACCTTCGGCGGCCACACGGGCCGCCAGGTTGGGCAGATTTTTCGCCAAGGTATCGGCACCCATACGGGTAATTAAGGTTAGCCGGCCAGCTTCGTTCTCGGGGTTTAAGGTATCGATCAGTTTAATCAAATCATCCGCGGCGATACCCGGCCCAACTTTAACCCCAATGGGGTTTTGAATGCCGCGCATATATTCGATATGGGCGCCGTCTAGCTCGCGGGTGCGTTCACCTATCCACAACATGTGGGCGGCGCAGTTATACCACTGCTCACTAAAGCTATCTTGCCGAGTTAAGGCCTGCTCATAGGGCAGTAATAATGCCTCGTGGGAGGTGTATAAATCGGTGCGGGCAATCGCCGGGTCATTTTTTAAACCGACCACCTCCATAAAACCCAAGGCATCTTGAATTTGCTGGGCCAGCTGCTGGTAACGGGCACAGGCTTCATTACCCTCAACAAAGGCAAGATTCCAACGGCTAACCTGATGCAGGTCCGCCATACCGCCCTGCACCATGGCCCGCAACAGGTTTAAAGTCGCAGTGGATTGGTGGTAGGCCTTAAGCATGCGCTCGGGGCGAGGCTGACGCTGCTCGGCGGTGAACTCCGAGCCATTGATAATATCGCCGCGATAACTGGCCAGCTCAATTCCATCGCGAGTCTCGGTATCGGCGGAACGTGGCTTGGCAAACTGCCCCGCCAAGCGCCCGACTTTTACCACCGGCTTGCGCCCGGCATAAGTCAGTACTATCGCCATCTGCAATATTACTTTTAGGGTATCGCGGATATTGTTAGCCGAGAAATCGCGGAAGGACTCAGCACAGTCGCCGCCCTGTAACAAAAATGCCTCACCCTTGGCGACTTGAGCCAGGTCATTTTTTAGCCGATCGGACTCGCGCGCAAACACCAGCGGCGGCTGACCCTCTAGCTGTTTCAAAACCGAAGCCAAGGCCCCGGGCTTGTCGTAGCTAGGTTGCTGTTTTATTGGGAATTGTTGCCAGCTGTTAGGCGTCCACATAGCTCTGTCACATCTCACGGGAAAAGTGCGATTTTATACTAAAGCCAATACCAATCACCAGCCTAATAAAACAGGCTGTAATAGCGCTGGGAACTAAGAAAATGCATTTGTGCACTAATTCCGCCATTCCTTGCGACTAAATTACCAATTTTCATAATGTCTACTAAAATATAGAGAAACCGCCCTTTGAGCTTTTCCTATGCGCTGCCTTGTATTTTTTTCTGTGCTCTTATCCGGCTTATGCCAGGGCCTCGAATATCAGACACTGGATACCCAGTTTTTTGAACGAAGCCAACTTAAGAGCCTAAACCACAATAGCTATGCCGGCCTAGCCGACCAAGATGGCTACAGCTGGTTTGGCAATAGCGATGGTCTATTTCGCTTCGACGGCCAAGAACTGATTAAAGTCTCACCCCAGCTAACTTCAAACCTGCCCGCCTTTGCAGCCAACAGCTTGCTGCGTAGCGGCCGTAACCTATGGATTGGCAGCAGTATAGGTTTATTAAAACTGGACTTGGACAGCTACCGGTTTCAAACCTACTCCAAACCTGAGCACCCCAATAGCATCCAGCACCTCAGCCTTGATCAACATGGCGGGTTTTGGGTATCCGGGAACGACGGCGTTTTTCTCTATCAGCCGCAAAACGATGGTTTTATACACTTCCCGCTAAGCCCACAAACTCAGGATCTTGCTCTTTCACAAGCGGCGAATACTGTTCGGCGCGTGGCCATGGATGATAACGGCATGGTCTGGCTCGCCGGCCACCAGCAAGGCCTATTATTACTCGACCCCGCTACTGGTCATTACCTACCCGGCCACAAAGCAATACAAGGTGAGCTAAGTGATAATTTAATTGCTCAGCTGTCTGGCCCCTGGGTAAGCGATGTTATTTACACCAAGCACAATACGATTATGGTGGCGGTTGAAAATAAGCTGGTTGAAATCAATAGCGACAACCGCATTGTACAAAACTACCCGCTAAGCCAGCATCCCAGCCAAGGCAAACAGCAGGCGGAAAACGAAACCGCTACCCCCAGCACCCACTTAATGGCGGAAGACGGCAATGCCAACATTTGGCTTACCGGCGCCGATAATACCTTGTATAAACTTGCTGGTGACCGCAGTGTATTAGCCAAACATGTGCATAGCGCCAGTGATATCAACAGCATAAGGCCGCAACAACCCGTTAGTGTATTTATCGCCCAGCGCAACACCTTGGTTTTGCAGTACCCCGACTACCCGCCGCAGTTTTACAATACAATTAATCAATTTAGCCACCAGCAAAACATTGCAGCTAAAAATAACAGTCGCTTTGTGGTTCGCGATATCCAGCAAAGCAAAACGGGTGTTAGCTGGTTAACCGGCGATTCGGGCTGGATTGAAAGCAACGGTGAAATCCAAAATCACTATCCAGCACCTGCTGGCGCCAGCCATTCTTTTTTGCAGCTGACCCTAGACCAACAACAACGCCCCTGGTTAGGCAGTAGCACCGGAGCCTACCAATTAAGCCCGGACGGAAAAAAATACGACCAATACATTGATGCCCCGGTGCACGACATGGCGTACCAGGCAGATATAGGCGTATGGGTAAAAACACCAAAGCAGTTATACTTAATTAACAGCCAAGATCAAAGCATGGCCAAATTTAAGTTGCTGGATTTAGGCGATAAAAATGGCCTAAGCTCCAAGCTGGCGGTTGATCCTAAATGGGGTTTGTGGCTAGCGAACGCCAAAGTAGCGCTGCACTATAATAAAAACAAACACAACTTTGATGTGGTCGACTTCCCAAATTCCATATTCATTCCAGGCCGCTCCGAAATACTGATTAACGACAACACGCTATATATGACCGGCAACGGCCTTATACAAGCTGATATAAAACGTAGAGCCGGTAAATTAATACTCAGCAATGTTCGTAAGGTGGCCGCATTTAACGGCAACACCATAGCCAATATTACTATCGACGCACACGGCAACCTATGGCTGCTTGATGTCAACGGTGAGCAGATTAGTCGTCACAATATTGAATCCGGTAAAACCACCGATTTCAACCGTGGTGATGGTTTCCCCCGCCAAACCATCACCTCCAATATATTCTTTGGCCCCCAGAGTCAGATGCTGATGGCTTCGAATGATCGGTTGATCGGCCTTACCACACCCAATTTACACCTTAGCCAAGAGCTGACGCGGATAAAAATTACCTCGGTAAAAGTTTTCAACACCGATCAAGGGCAGCGCCTACACCTCGGTAACAATAGGACCTTGGAGCTCAATCATTACGACAGCGGTATTGATGTTCACTTTAGCGATGGCAGCGGTAAAACCGGTGCCGCACTGGCGGCCCAATACCGGCTGCGGGGCAGCAGCGATGCCTGGCTTAATGTGCGCGCCAATAATATTAGCCTACCCAAATTATCACCTGGCCGTTATACCTTAGAATTACGGACACCTGCCCTGCCTAAGGATATACAACAACTTAGCATCCAAGTTCTTGCCGCCCCCTGGAGAACCAGCCAAGCCTATGCTCTGTATGTTCTATTAATCAGCGGTATTTTAGGGTTTATTTTCTATACCAAATGGCAGCAGTATCGCCAGCAAAGAACAGCCGATGAACAAATTAGGCTGTATGCTCAAGGCTTTGAACACGTTGCCGATGCATTTTGTGTAGCCGATAAGCAAGGGAGGATACTATCCCACAACGGTGTTTTTTCAGAACTATTGGGCATGCATGACGATGCGATTATCGACAGCTTACAACAGCTTCGAGCCAGTAAAACCAGCAATAAGCACTATCGAAAAATCTGGCTACAACTACACCGTAGTGGCAGCTGGCAGGGCCAAAGCTGGATCAAAAATTCAGACGGCGTTACCACTCCGATTAACTGCCGGGCCAGCATAGTGCAACAAGATGCCGGCAAAGACGCCCTCTGCATGTTGGTGCTGCGCGATATCAGCCAAAACCTGGTTGATGAAGAAAAGCTTTTACGGCTGGCCAACCATGACAACTTAACCCAGCTTGTCAGCCGCCACCGCCTTGACGAAATAATCAAGCAAAAGCTGCTGCGCCAACAGCGCCAACCCGGCTACAACTTCGGCCTGTTGTTTATTAAACTTGAACGCTTTAATACCGGCCAAGGAAGTTTAAGCCAACGCCAGCGAGACTTGTTACTGGTGGCCATTGCCGATCGATTAAAGCGCCCTCTTGCGCCCACAGACACTCTCGCCAAGTTAGAAGGCGGGGAATTTATTGCCCTGATCGACAACCATGATGACAAGCTAAGCATCAACCAATATTGCCGGACTATCATCAACGAGTCCGGCCGGGCAGTTAAAGTCGACAATAAAAACATTAATACATCCTTAAGCATTGGCATTGCCATGTATCCCTATAACGGTAAAACGCCCGAGCAGCTGATTAGCCACGCAGATATCGCCATGCGTTCGCTAAATAACGGCGGCAGCAACGGCTTCGCCTACTTCGAACCGTATATGAACGCAGATTTATTGGCTGCGGTTAAACTAGAGGCCGGCATTCAAGAGTCTCTAAAATTTCGTAGTTTTGTGCCCTTTTACCAAGCCCAGGTCGATATGCAAACCGGTAAACTTATCGGTGCCGAGGCCCTCGCACGCTGGCGCAAGCCCAATGGCGAAATTATCTGCGCCGCTGATTTTGTCGCAACGGCTGAGCAGAATGGCATGATAAGCAAAATAGGTTTAATGATTTTAGAGAAGGTCTGCCAGCAACAAGCTTTATGGCATATTAAACGAGCCAAGCCACTGCCAATCGCCATCAACCTTTCGGTGGCAGAGTTAATCCAGGCCGATTTTATCGAGCAACTCAATTGTATTGTTGAACGCTACACCTTTCCTCGTGAGCTAATCGAATTTGAAGTGAACGAAGCGACACTAATGTCCGACCTAGCAGGCTCGGTGAAAAAACTGGGTTATTTACGCAGCATGGGCCACAAAATTAGCATCGATAATTTTGGTAGCGGCCAATTTCGCCTAGCGGATTTGGGTAAACTACCGATAGACAAACTTAAAATTGACCGTCGTTTTTCGAATGAAACATTGGAATACGACGAGCACAACAGCGTTGCCAAAACCATCATTGAACTAGCGCATAAGCTGGGCATTGAAGTGACGGGCACCGGCATTGAGGACCAAGCGGGCCGTGATTATTGGCAGTACCTGGGTTGCACCACAGGCCAGGGTTATTATTTTGACCGCCCCATGCCGGCCAATCATTTTGAGATTAGCGAGTTATTTAAGCAACAAAATACCAACTTCAAACCACAGCGTTCCAATACTGTGACGCTAAATTTTAAAACCAACCATAAACACAACGCTGGATAAACACCCTCTCTTTCACCCTTGTCACCGCGACTCAGATAAGGTGAAAATATCAGGTGTAAGAAACAATTCAAACGATATAAGCCCGCCTACGCTGGAAGCTCACGGTTGATCAGGCATTAAACTCGATTACCCTAGAAGTTTGAGAATTCTGCTTATTCAGCCATAATGGGCAGACGCCGGTTTACCCTCGCTAATGTTCTAGGCTGACCGATACAGCTTTATAGTGGTAGATGTATTATGTTAAAAATTGCTTGCCGTGTTTTTCTGCCGCTGCTGTTATTTCCACTGACTAGCTTTGCCACCGAGCCGCAAGCAAAACCGACCATACTGCATTATGTGCAACCCCCTAACGTCAACAACTACTACGCCAAATTATTAAAATTAGCCCTGTCTTATAGCCCAAAACAGCAACCTCAGATCATTTTGAAGCCGGTTACACCAAAGACCAGCCGTATGCGTTTGGTATTTAATATATTAAATTCCGATGATGCCTACCTGGTTGCCTATAGCCACCACCCAGAGATAACAAATACCGGCTTATACCAAATTAAGCCGCCCATTATGGCGGGGCTATTAGGCATGCGGCTAATTTTGGTGAAACGCAGCAATATTAATAAGATGCGCGAGTTACGCAGCACTGGACAATTCAAACAAGAGGCCATTGCCGGCTTTAGCCGTCATTGGCTGGACTTTGAGCTGTTAGAAAGTAATGGCTTTAAGCTGTCTTCAGCCACTGGAACTATCAACTTACTTAAGATGCTGGCCCATCAGAGAGTTGATTATTTACCCAGGGGCCTGCCGGAAATTTTTTGGGAGCTGCAGGAATTAGAAGTACCCTACCCCAATGTGGTCTTATGGCCGGAGCAGGTGTTGTATTACCCGCTGCCCTTCCATTTCTACATCAACCCCAAACACCAGGATATTGGTGAGCGGATAGAGTACGGCCTGCAACAAGCCATGGCCGACGGCCGTTTTAAACAGCTATTTACCGAGCACTTCAGCGCCGAGATAAAATGGCTGCAAACACAAAATTATGACACGCTATTGTTGAGCAACCCCCATATCAACACCCAACAAATTCCCAAGCATCAAGAGTGGTGGCAGCCTCCCAAGCTCCAGGTAAAAATAAAGGCGGCCAAATCGCCATCAAGTCTTTAATTTTGCACCGCTTCAATAAAGCTCACTAGCAACTGCAATGTAACTCGGCCGCGGAACTCGTTAGCATCCAATTTATAGGCGAGCGAAACCTGCCTGGCGTTGGCATTGGGCCATTGTGCGGTATCCACATTAAAGGCTATAGCATCGATGCAATGCAGACCGGCGGGGTCGGTGGACAAGACCAATTTCAAATGACGTTCCCCGACAATGCGCTGCTGCTGTAAAAAAAAGCAGCCGTCAAATTCTGGTTCGGGAAAGTTTTGCCCCCAGGGGCCAGCACTTTTTAATGTCAGGGCATTATCTAACTGCAAGTCTTGTTGACTAAGCTCACCATCACTGAGCACTTGCGCGGTCAAACTCGACTCATCCATCAGCTCTTTGACCACTTCATCAAAAGCACGGGAAAAATCGTCGAAATTTTCCGCAGCAAAACTCATGCCCGCGGCCATGGCATGGCCGCCAAATTTGCTCAACAAACCCGGGTGACGGGTAGCAACCAAGTCTAGGGCATCACGAATATGCAAGCCGGGCACAGAGCGAGCCGAGCCTTTTATTTCCCTTCCCTCGTCATCGGCATTGGCAAAAACAATACAGGGGCGATGGTATTTATCTTTTAAGCGCGAAGCCAAAATACCGATAACTCCTTGGTGCCAATCGGCATTGTATAAACACAAGCCCCAGGGCAGCTCATCATCGTTAAACTCGGTCGACTCCAGCAGGCTGTACGCTTCTTTCTGCATGCCCTGCTCAATCGATTTTCTATCCTTATTAAAATCGTCTAGGGCCTGGGCCAGCTCGCGGGCCTGGCCGGGGTTGTCACTCAGCAGGCAATGGATGCCGGTGCTCATATCATCTAGGCGGCCGGCGGCGTTTAAGCGTGGCCCCAACACAAAACCCAGGTCTACCGATGAAATTTTATGGTGCTCACGTCCAGCCACCTCCAACAATGACTGAATACCCAGCCGTGCCTTACCAGAGCGAATCCGCTGCACCCCTTGCTGCACCAAGATGCGATTATTTTGGTCCAGCGGCACCACATCCGCTACTGTACCTAGGGCAACCAGGTCCAGCAGCTCGGCCAAATTTGGTTCGGCTATGCCTTGCCTTTCAAACCAGCCATTAGCCCGCAAGCGGCTACGCAGAGCCATCATCACGTAAAATATCACCCCAACCCCAGCCAAATTTTTACTTGGAAAACGACAACCGGGTTGATTCGGATTAACAATGGCTTCAGCTTTGGGCAGCTCATTACCGGCCAGATGATGATCGGTGACCAAGACTTTCATGCCCGCTTGCTGGGCCTGTGCAACCCCAGCGACACTGGCAATACCATTGTCGACGGTGACCAATAGCTTTGGCGTAGGCTGCATTTGCTCGGCCACTGCGACTATCTCTGGGGTGAGGCCATAACCAAAATCAAAGCGGTTGGGCACTAAGAAATCCACCTGCTGTAAGCCAAAAGATCTAAGCGCAGTCAGTGCCACCGAGGTGCTAGTAGCACCATCAGCATCGAAGTCACCCACAATCAAGACAGCCTGTTGCTGCTCTAGGGCCTGTTCTAGCAAGTCTAAGGCCGCCTCCAAGCCCTTCAGCTGCTGAGGCGGTATTAGATGTTTAAGTCCAGTTTCTAACTGCTCAGGGCTAGAAATATCGCGAGCCGCATAAACTCGCTGCAATATAGGTGGCAGGCCACAAGCTTGCAGGGCTGCTGTGGGCTGGGCCGAGCGGCGGACAATAGTTTTGCTCATAGGGGAAACATTCTAATAATGACTAATTGGCGGGGATTATAGCCCAAGCTTGACTTATGATCTGCGTCACCGTAATTTACCGAATCATCATTCAAGTAAAGCACGTTTAGATATTAGTCATTAAAGCCACTACTACCCAGTTATCATCAGCGAGAAATTATGAAGCCAAGCCTATTACGCCTACCTGCCAGCAGCAACGGCGGTGAAACCAGCCCGGTTAACCCGGAAAAACTGCTAGCCGGACAGCCCATGCAGACCACCCGCAATATGTTTACCAACAAAAAGGATAATTTTTTTTGTGGCGTTTGGTCGTCTGAGGCGGGCAAGTGGAATATCAGTTACAGCGAGGACGAATTTTGCTATTTGATCTCTGGTAAAGCCATAGTTACCGATGCGCAAGGTGAGCATTTTGAATTAAACCCCGGTGAGGCTTTTTGCATTCCGGCTGGGTTTGAAGGCACCTGGGAAACCATTGGCAGCGCGGCCAAATTTTATGCGGTTTATGAAGACTAGGGAGCCTCTGATTAAGTCCCGTATGTTCTCTGCGGGCTTAGAAAAGGCCAAACACGAGAAAGGCAGTGCAGTGGAATGGCGCGCCCTTACCAAGCTGCCTGACGAAGTAGTTGGCCTTTTATAAGCCCGCCCTTCGGGGCGTACGGGGCTTGATCAGAGGCTCCCTAGGTAATGGTAGTCAAATAAAAAGGCGAAGCTGATTAGCTTCGCCTTTTTAAATATTAATCTTATAGCGGGACAGCGCTAAGATTAAACGGCATCCAAAACTTCAATATGCGGTGCTGCCGCTACCATACCGGCCATTTTTTTATTGGCTGCAGCAAAGTAGTCAGTTTTACCGTGCAGGGTCAAAGCTTCCTGGCTGCTGTATTGCTCTAGCACTTTGTATTCCAGTGGGTTTTTCTTGCTGCGATGCAAGGAGTAAAAAACTACCCCTGGCTCATTCGCCTTCACATCTTTCTCCAGCTCAGCAAACACTTGCTCAAATTCTGCGTTTTTTCCATCTTGTATTGTAATTGTTGCGATTACGCCAATAGCCATTGCTAAATCCTTATTGTGTATTAGTTATAATTTTTAAACCTTGTCAAAATATGGCTGCACTTGCGGGTAGGTTGCAAACGCAGCGTTGACCGGCTTACCGAATAGTTAGTCAACCATAGCCGCTAGGCGGTCGGTAATAATTTTTCCGGCTTCATCCATAATATCGTCAACCAACTCAGCACAAGTTGGTACATCGTCAACCAAACCGCCACACATGCCGAAAGTTAGCATTCCAGAATCAATTTCACCGCTGGTCCAGGCGTGGTCTTGCATTTTGCCAGATACCAAACCATGAACTTCTGAGAAGCTGCCACCGGCCGCTTCAATTTCAGCCACTTTCACTGCCACATCGTTTTTATAAACTCTAGCGGTATTTTTGTAGCTGCGGAAAATCAGGGAAGTTTGAGTTTCATCCATCTCAACGATGGCTTTTTTAACATTGTCATGCACCGGCGCTTCTTGCGTCGCAACAAAACGGGTACCCATGTTAATGCCATCAGCACCCAAAGCCAAAGCCGCTGCTAAACCACGACCATCGGCAAAGCCACCGGAGGCAACAATAGGAATGGACAGCTTTTTAGCCGCCGCAGGAATCAGCACCAAACCGGGGATATCTTCTTCGCCTGGGTGACCGGCACATTCAAAACCGTCGATGCTAACCGCTGCCACGCCAACCCGCTCGGCTTTTAGGGCATGCCTAACGGCAACACATTTATGTATTACTTTAATGCCATGGGCGTTAAACCTTTCCATAAAGGGTTCGGGGCTACGACCTGCGGTTTCAACAATTTTGACACCGCTCTGGCAAATAACATCAACATAATCATCGTAATTAATTTCAGTGGCCACCACACCTACGGTCAAGTTCACCGCAAAAGGTTTGTCGGTTAAAGACTGGCACTTTTCAATTTCTTTTTTCAGCAACTCAGGCGTGGGCTGAGTCAACGCGGTTAAGGTGCCCAAGGCGCCAGTATTAGAAACCGCTGCCGCTAACTCGGCGGTACCTACACGCATCATGCCACCGCAAATAATCGGTTTTTCAATGCCAAGCAGTTCAGTCAATCTAGTTTTCATAAGTCTATTCCTGTTGCAAAATTTTATTTGTAATTATCTGGGTGGTCACGGTTTTTTGCTGAAAGTACAGCTACCCAATATATTTTTCCGTTCTAATTAAAAACGCCCTGAAAACTTTCAGTCAATTGAGAGCTGGGTTTTTAACCCGGCTCCGCCTTGGCGTTTTATTCGTTATATTCTCTTATGGTCAATTTACCCAGCTGCGACATATGCACTTCGTCTGGGCCGTCGGCAATGCGACAGAAGCGGGCAATAGTGAAGGCATGAGGGATCATGGTATCTTGACCTACGCCAGCACCACCAAATATTTGCATGGCCCGATCCGCAACGTTTTGACACATAGTCGGCGCAACAATTTTGAGCATGGAGATATAGGGCAAGGCAGCTTTAACACCCTGCTTATCCATTACTTCGGCGGCCTGGTAAGTCAGTAAGCGGCACTGCTCGATATCGCAGCGCGAACGGGCAATTTCATGTTGCACACTGGTTTTTTTGCTAAGCTTTTCACCAAAGGCCACTCGTTGCTCGGCTCGCTGGCACATTAGCTCAAGGCAACGTTGAGCCAAGCCGACAAACATCATGGCATATTGGAAGCGACCGGGGCCAAGACGACCCTGGGCGATTTCAAACCCGCAGCCTTCACCTTTAATCATATTGGTGACCGGTACTCTAACATCTTCAAATAAGAATTCAGCTTCACCGCCGGGTGAATGGTAGCTATCAAATACTCTTAAGGCTCGCACCATGGTTAGCCCGGGGGCGTCACGCGGCACCAAGATGGTTGAGTGCTGTTGATGTCTTGGTGCATCAGGGTTGGAACGGCCCATCACAAGCATCACTTTGCAGCGCTCGCCGATGGCGTTGGTGGTCCACCATTTGCGGCCATTCAATACATATTCATCGCCGTCACGACGAATTTCCAGCTCCATATTGGTGGCATCAGAGGACGCTACTTGGGGCTCAGTCATGGCATAGGCCGAGCGAATATCCCCGGCCAATAATGGTTCCAACCATTGTTTTTGCTGCGCTGGCGTGCCGTATTTAGCCAATACTTCCATATTGCCTCGGTCGGGCGCATTGCAGTTAAAAACCGCCTGGGACCAAGGCACTTTGCTCATGGTTTCGAATAAGGGGGCTATTTCAATATTTTTAAGTCCTGGGCTCCAGGGCTCATAATCATCGGGCAGGAATAGGTTCCACAAACCCTGTTCTTTGGCCTTTGCACGCAGGCCATCAAACCAGTCTGGCACCTTCCACAGGTTATTTTGATCTAGGGTGAACTCATCCCACTCATGCTCGCGTGGGTATATATGCTCCTGCATAAACGCTTCTAGCTGTGCATTCAGCTCTTGTACCCGTGTTGATTGTTCGAATCCCATAGCGACGTCCTTTACCTTAGATCTAAGTTAATAGTATCGGCTTAAATTACCTTGGAATGCTATAAAAATTGGGCTCGGCTTTGAAGTGCTCAAAGCGCCAAAATGCTGGCCATGCGCGGCCAGCGTGGATAATGCGGGGGGCAAGATACAGGCGGCTTATAGCTGGGTATAAATCTCAGCGTAATTTGTAGGCATTAAAGGCCTAGAGCCCATTCGGGCATTGGCTTGCTATGCCCGGAGCGGACGCCATGCTTAATGGTCAAAACCGGCATGAACGGCTGCTTTAAGCTAGAGTTATCCAACACTCGCACCTGATCACACAGAGGGATAGCCGCCTTAACGTTAGCGAGGGTTCGGGGGATTCTTGCTTCAACTTTATCATCCGGCACAAAGTGACCACCCTCTACCGAGCGCTGCCCTACCCTGGCCTTGTTAAGATCGGAGGAGCTTAGGTGAATAAAAACCAAGATGATCTGGTAGCCCAGTGCTTTGGCTTGGGCGATAAAATCTATTTTTGAAGGATGAGAGAATACCGTCTCAAAGCAGAAGCTTTTACCTTCCAGCAGAGCTTCCATTCGCATAGTTTCGGCCAGTTTAGCGGCGTTATAGCTATTGAGTTCGGGATTATCTGGGTAGACCTCTTTTGCGATCACATCGGCATTAATAAAGGGCATGCCCAGGGGTTTTAGCACCTGAGTGTAGAACGTACTCTTGCCGGCACCATTGCCGCCAACCAGCATCCATAGTTGTTTTTTCATTGCTTTCACTTAAGGGCACTTCTAACAATGCACTTTTTCCGTGACGACTGCGTTAGCGCCGTACTCGAATCCTCATGTATTTCTTATACACTGCGGTTCTGCGTGCGGCGCTTCCTGGCCTTCACAAAAAAATTACTATTTTTAGAAGTGCCCTTAAATCGTACTTATTTTAGTTTGAATTAAACTTACCATTCATAAACTGACCAACTCTGATAGAACCGTCAGGAGAGACCTCTTCTAGTAAGCCTGGCTGCGCTGAACTGGCCTGGTAACGTACTGAATTGGATTGAATGGCCTCCTCAAGGGCGCCAGAGGTCCGGTTTTCATCCAGTGAGGCAAACACGCTATCGACGTCTAAGGGCTCGCCGCTGGCCTCTTCCAGGCTGATTCTGGCCAAACCGGCCGAGATGGCCAATAAGTCATCAGAGCTCAAAAAGCGCGAAACTCTTTGGCCTAAACTGGCCCAGTGCTCAATTTGCTCGGCGGCACTGCGGTGCAGGGTACTGCCAGCTAATACGGCAGCTTCCATTAATCCAATTTCCAATCGTATGGGGGATGCGGCTTTGGGCATGACTAAATCTCCGAAGGTAGGCTTTAGATATATTGTAGCAGATCGCTACAGGAGTCAAGTGTCGGCCCTACTCCTGTAATAATAAAACAGCCTTGGTGAAAGGCCGCCTGTAATTAACGACTGCGAATTCGAGTAATAAGCAAACAAATCATCCAACCGAGCTCTTAGAGGCCCCCTCGACAGGTCACCACCATTTAATCCTGCAATAGTTTTTAGTACCATTAGGCAAACTCAGAAGGAAGGATTCGCATGCGTTTATTGTTTATTTTGTTGTTTGGCTTCAGCGCCGTCGAAGCCGGTACCATTTACAAATGCTCGGATAAATGGGGCAAACCCATATTTAGCGACAAACCGTGTATCGGTGAAAAAGGTGTTGAGGCCAAGTTTGAGGCCAAACAACCACAGCGCACCGGGGCGGCATATAACCCAGAGGATACAAAGAGGTTCACAGAAATACGGCGCAAGCGCAGAGTAGATAAGCTTAAAAGTAACATCAAGCAATATGAACGTGACATTAGGAACTACCATCGGAGCATGGACAGTGAAATTGCCAGATTAAAACGTGAGCAGCGTTATGCCAATAATAATCTGGCCGGCGCCCAATATCTAACTAGCCTAGCCAATGAAATGCAGGCGATTAGCAAAAAATACGACGCCTTGATTACTGCCCGAAGTAGCAATATTGATCGCTCGCAAAAAGAATTAGACAGGCTAAGCGGAACGCCAAAAGACGGCTAGTCTTTATACCTCCCGCTTTATTAACAGAGCACGCTGAGCCTCACTTTACTCACGCCTAATATTTAGGAGTAGCCACCATGGTAAAGTATGTATTCATATGCACCGCCCTTATCTCTGGTTGTGGCGCAGAACCAAATGCAGCTCAGCTCGCTCCTGCTTGTACACTCTCACCCGAAATTGGGCACTGCCGAGCTTTAATTCCCAAATACTATTTTGACCAGCAATCTCAATCTTGCCAGCAATTCGGCTGGGGTGGCTGCGGCGGACAAGTACCCTTTGACAACAAAGCGGATTGCCTAAGCCAGTGCACCACTACAAGCAAGATAACAGCGCTCGATACACTCAAAAAGAGCCAAAGCACTTGGTTCCAATTAAAAGCCCAACATGAAAACAGCTACCAGTACTCTAGGATATTTTCAAGCTGGGCAGGCTTTGGCCATAAAACCACGATTAGCGTAATACAAGGTAAAGTGGTTAAGCGTGAATACCAGGCCTGGGGAAGGCAAATTGATAATACCGTTCATTGGCAGGAGGAGAGTAACAATCTCGACAGTCATTCAGAGGGAGCAAGCTCTTCCACCATGGATCAGCTGTACCAGCAGTGTGGCCTTATCCTAGAAAACAACGATAAGCCGGAAAACAAAATAACTTTGAACTTCGACCCGCAGGGAATTTTGGCTCACTGCCTTTACACCCCTAACAACTGCGCTGATGACTGTAGCCAGGGCATTAGCATCAGCAATTTTCGGTTTCTATAGCGAGGTCACTTTAGTTATAGGGACGTGGGGCCCAGCACAGCGTTAGTCGCTCAACAGCCCGTTGAGGCAGTTGATAATTCCTGTGCTACGCCCCTCATTAGTTTTTACTTATACACGCCTTTCGACAAGGCTGGGCGACCGGCAACAACCGCCAGGCCATACATAACTGTTTTCCAATTATCGGCGTCAGGCTCCAGCAAGTCCTTTTTCAATAGCTTATTTATATGCGCCGGCAAGGCTTCGGCTTGCTTAACAATACACACATCTTGTTTGACTTTTGGCTCACCGTCTTTGACCGCAGTTAATGTATCACGGGCCATGGCTGGGGAATCGGCTTCTTGCTGCTTAAAGACATAAGTGAAATCGCCAGTGGATGAACGAAACGAATAAGCGGCTTCTTCTATCTCTCCTGAATTGGTGTACACAACCACAGGCCTTAGGGAGCTGCGATTACCGACGTCACCACACAACACAGTATGAACAGTGATGGTTTTGTCCGTGTCGATGTAAACATCATCGTAGCCATCAACAGATTGGCCATTACAAGCAATAGTGGCCAGGCTTGCCGCTAATACGGCAGTAAATTTAGGATTCATTGGGTCAACCTTAACAATTGTGGAGGAAGTAACCGGCAAGGTTATGTCGCCACGCTCAATTGTTTAACGTACTAAAGTATGAAGTTGCCTAACAAATAATTGGGGCTGCTAAATGCCTGGAGGCGGCGAATAACGGGTGTAGTAGAGATTTTGTCATCCGCCGACGGCTTTAAGTTAGCTCACCGCCCAAGGGAATCTGGCAATTTGCGCGCCACACATCACTCTCGCCCATTACTCTTGATAACAATTTAAAGCTGAGACTGCTCGACCCATTCGCGGATATCAATTCGAACAAGGTCCAAGGATCTCAAGCCAGAAGCCAATACGGCATGGTGGAACTCCTTAATATCAAACCGCTTACCCAGGATTTTACGCGCCCGCTGCCGTTCAGACATAATGAAATCACTACCGAGAATATAACTTAAAGACTGGCCCGGCATGGCAATATAGCGGTCGACTTCAAGCTCGACTTCGGTCCGCGAAAGCAGTGTATTTGTCAGCATAAACTCGATCGCCTGCTCCCGGCTCCAACCGTTTAAGTGAATTCCCGGCTCTATAATAAGCCGACTGGCTGCCCACAGGTGCTTGGCCATCATGCCCTGGCGATCGAAAGTGGATGAATACAGCCCTATCTCGTCGGCCAGATATTCTGAATACAGAGCCCAGCCTTCGGTCAAACCAGAATGACCGCTCTGCCTACTTTTTTTCATTTCAACTCGCGGGTAGGTGAACCAACTATGGTGCCCCGGTATACCTTCATGGAACGCGATGACCTCCGCCATTAAGCGGCGTTCATTCGGCCGAGAGGGATTGATAATGTACTTCGACAAAGTTTCAGTAGCGGTATCGGCCGAAGGCTTGGCTCCGACATAACGCCCGGCGGGAAATGAGGCCTGTAGATGCACGGGTAGTTTTTCCACTACGATGGCTTTTGCTGACCGTTTAGAGAAAACAAGCTGAGACTTTTCATGCGCTCGAGCTAAAGCCTGCTCAGATATTTTAAGCAACTGGGCCTCAGTGGTCGTGTCTGAAGTGGCGGAGCTACGTAATCTTTCCAACACCTCGTCAACCGACTCCCCTGGTGCAGCAGTGGCCGCCAAGTTCTCTCGCGCTTGTGTTAAAACTCGCCAACCAATTTTTTCTATTTCGGCCTGGGTCATATCTAAGCTGGTCCACCACTTGACCGCTGAAAAATAGCAGGCGCGGCCATCTTCCAGGGCAGACAACCCTATCTTCTCCTTGGCATTAGGCAGGTACTCTAGCCGCAAAAACGCTTCAAAACCCGAAACAGCCGGGGCAAGTTTATTGAGCACAAATACATTCCACGCCTGGGCGTGTTCATTGTTAGTGTCATCAAATAGATATTGAGATTCCAAGCTGCGCAATTCAATCGATAGCGCCCGCACCTGTTGCTGAACCCGAGCTGCCACTACCCTTGGGGCAGTATGCTTAGCGCTAATCCCTTGGCGTAAACGCGCTATGGTATTCAATAATCGTTCGGGCGCATTTTGCCATTCAGCCAAGGACTGTTTTGCCGACATAGAATCGCCAGCAGCAACGGCTCGCCACTTGGAAGGCCACCCACCTTGCCAGCCCAGCAATTGATTCAAATATTGCAGATCGGTTTTACAGGCTGTTAGAGGCTTGGCCGCATAACCGCTATCAGCAACGGGCTGTATCCCCAATGCTTGCGAACAATAAACCAGGAGGAGTGCTGCCAATAAAGTGCATTGCTTTTTCATTCGATATTCCGCTATTTATTATTGTTATTATAATACAGCTATTCATTGGACAATGGGGCCGATTTATATGGTTTGGTCTATGACCCCTTTAGTTCTTCGTCCCCTATTGTTCGTATTACGCCTATTACGTTATTCATTTTTTATTCTATTCATTGTTCTGCGACACGCCAAACGACTAAAATTAACAACATAGAGAGGTCAACCCTAGCAAACCAAATACACCATATGACAAAATTACTGTAAGGTGGCCTGAAATTCTTCTTTACTTGACGTACAAATAAATATTTAATCCCGCCATAAGCTATCGCTTCGCTAAAGCTGACCCGCCGTCCAAAATATAACGCCAACAGTAAGAATACTAATTGTAATAAACTAACTGCCGCTAGCAAAAGAACTAAACACTTCATAATAAACATCATATCAAAGCCCATACTCTATCTCTTCAATGCATTGCTATTGTTTTGTTGTGGTCAAGAAATTTGGCCACAGTTTAGTAGGAATTCCGGTATAGCTTTTCAGCTCTATTCGGAGTGTTCCCTCGGTTATGAGTGTGCGGCCTGATCTGGCTATAGTAGCCAGTTATATATTTTGTAATTTCCCGTTCTGCCTGAGCATAATTTTGAAACCCTCGCTTGGGAATCCATTCTGTTTTTAAGCTTCTAAAAAACCGTTCCATGGGTGCATTGTCCCAGCAATTTCCACGCCGTCTCATGCTCTGTTTTATTTGAAACCGCCACAAGCTTTGCCTGAATTGAAGGCTTGTGTAGTGAGTGCCTTGATCAGAGTGAAACATGACATCACTGGGTCGACCTCTAGACTCGAAAGCCATTGCCAACGCTCTAGTCGTTAATTGGCTGTCTGGAGAAAAAGACATCGACCAACCTATTGGTTTGCGAGCGTAAAGATCAAGTACTACCGCTAAATACGCCCACCGATTTCCAGTCCAAATATAAGTTACATCGCCACACCAAACTGAATTGGGTTTATCGACGTTAAAATCTCGGCTCAAAATATTTGGGATGGCAACGTGCTCCTGTCCACCTCTCTTGTACGAGTGAGATGGCTGCTGGCAGCTGGAGAATCAAAGGGGTCAGACCCCTTTGATTTCTATTTTATTTGCCCGCGTCTAGTCGAATTGCTATTGAAAAACACAATAGCTCCCGCAAATCTTACCGGCGCCCCTCCAATCAAAGGGGGCTGTCCCCTTTTTGCGGGCAATATCGGCTGCAGGCCTGCAGGCCTGTCAGACTCTCGCATCATCCGTACTGCTTCGACCTTGAACTCTTTAGGATAAGTCTTATAGGGCTTTCTTTTACTAGTCATAGAACACTCCTTAGCAGCGACCATTGTCGCCTATTAAAAGTGTCCGTTAAACCGGGGGAGCTTCACTACGTCCCCTATTGTTTTATTTTGTGCGTAAAATTTCCTCAAACGCCCATAAACAACTACCTTGATTAATGGACAAAAATATTTGATTGATTCCAGAATACGCCTCATCACTAAAAGTATAATAATCAACCACTTCAGCACCAAACAGGCACCAATATTTATTCTCTGAAACTCCAAGCTTCGATATTTTGCTCGCTTCGCTAATCATGACCAGCAGAGGAGGGAGAATATTTCTAACCTTATAAACATCCCCTTCTAAGAATCCATCTGATGTATTTTCCATAAAATGAAGCAACATAACAGCTGAAGCCCTACCGACCAAAATCACTTCCTTATCACTTTTCCCACTTAGATAACCTGTCACTAAAGCTTTAACATATGCCAAATATCCTTCAAATTGGATATCATTTTCATCGTAATCCCTAACGCCCTTTAAAACTCTAAACAATTCAAGATGAATTAATTTGTCATCAGCACCTATTATGCCTTTATTTTCACACATGCACTCGCTTACTGTATTAGAACAAGAAAGTATTAGAGACACTAAAAAACACAACGTAATTTTCATAACCAAAACAAATAACCCCAGATCTCTAATTATCCCCAGAAAATTTCCTAGCCTGATTTTCCCTCAACGAATATTAATAAGAATTGAAAAATAATTTCATCTCTCTTGGGCCGCCTTTAGGATGCGAATATTTAAACAGAGGAATCAAATCTTTAGCAAATTCAACTCTCTGACTAAATGTTGGCGCTCTAGTTATATTTTGATAGACATGAAAAATTTCATGCTTCGCTAAAGACACTGTTAACGGAGTATTCGGAGCGACGTACACAGCACAATCAAAGGGGTCAGACCCCTTTGATTATCTAGACACCTTTAATTTAAGCGCCATTCGGTTTCGAGCCCCTTAGCTCTTTTTAATAATCTTTTAGCTTACTTAATAGGGTTCTTGCATCTTCTATCAAAACCAACCTGGACGAAGGCAAGTGCAGATTAGAGAGCGCATAATCTACGGTATCAATTTTGGTTTTATCAACTTTACAAAGCTCCACTATCTCCGTCAAAATTGAGCCTAATGGCATAGTTTCCAGCAGCACAACCAGAACCCAACACAAAGCCGCATTAGTTGTGACAGAAGGCAAATATCGTTTTAATAACTGCTTCCTTGAACTCTTCTTCCAAGTGCGTTTTGAAATCATCAAAATAGCCTCTCCAGCATCTCCGCCAACCTCAGGATCGTAGTTTTTCTGGATCCATGAAAGGGCTTCAAGTTCCGTCGAAGATCTGATTTTTCTTACAATATTACTATCAATATTCATTAAAATCCGCCCGAATAAGTTCCTATGGGTAAGCCAGAATTCTGGGCTGCTTCCGACGTCGGCCTATAATCGAGGTATTGCTCCACCATTTTATTTGCCCGCGTCTAGTCGAATTGCTATTGAAAAACACAATAGCTCCCGCAAATCTTACCGGCGCCCCTCCAATCAACAACCAAAGGGGTCAGACCCCTTTGATTAATTGAAGGGGTTAAATAGACAACCAAAGCCTGGAATCAGGTTAACTATAATTGTGCTACGTCCCCTATTGTTGTGCGTAGCGGGATATTGATTTGATTGAAGGGGTAAAATAGGCAACCAAAGCCGGGAATCAGGTTAGCTAAAATTGTGCTACGTCCCCTATTGTTAGATTTGATTGAAGGGGTAAAATAGACAACCAAAGCCTGGAATCAGGTTAACTAGAATTGTGCTACGTCCCCTATTGATTTCGGGCTGACACAGAATTTTGAACACTCCCACCCCTTTAGCTTTGTTATTCTTTTATTAAAACCCATTCGCCATTCAGCGCTCTCTCAACTTCCTCTAAAATAGCTAATGAATCGGCCTCCGTACCATAGAAATAAACTGAAATCATATTATCGATCAGTGAATTAGACACCAACATTTCTATTGCATCATTTTTCTTTAACTGTAGCGTCACCACATCAATTCCTTTTGAGTTTTCACTGACTGTCTTAGATAGAACTAAACCATTCTCATTTCCCACAGAGATAAAAACCGCCAAAAATTCATCCATCTCTTCTCGCCCAACCTCAGCTTTAACGACCATGATTGCCTCCATAGTCTCAACTTCATGATTAAAAAAACGAAAAGCCCCAATCAAAATTAACAAACCAAAAAATGATGCGACAACCTTAACTATCATCCCTTACCCTCCATATTAACTTAGAAATTGCTAACCTTGTACTCACTAACGACGAGGAAAAGTCACTTCCTTTTAATATATTTATTGTAATAGCTTTTACGCATATCAAATCAAAGGGGTCCCATTTAATCGTATAGGGCTTTCTTTTACTAGTCATAGAACACTCCTTAGTAGCGACCATTGTCGCCTATTAAAAGTGTCCGTTAAACCGGGAGAGTTTCATTCAGACCCATTTAATTGTTTTTTTTCATTGACCCATTTTTCATTTAGTTTCGCTATTGTTCTTGTTTAATTTTTTTCTTATTTTTTAACCGCTTTTCTTTTCCAAATCCCATTAACTCTAACTCCCTCAACTCAGCCGCACTTAAATCACCTCCATAATTATTCTGATGATTTATATATTTATTTTTTCTTGCCTTTCCCGAATCACAAACATCTATAAAATTTGGCAATACAAAAATTCGAATAGCCAAAATCACCATAATAGAAAAAGTCAGAGGCCATACAGAAAGTACATATACCGAATATATTGATGAAAGAGTCAGCACTAACCCTTCCATTACCACATATATAAAACTAATCCCTTTATTTAAGGAAAAACTTGCCCCACAAAGTCGACATGTAATCGTACCATTTACGGAGTAAGCCAACACATCCAAAAAAGAAACCCCACTTTCATTGCAACTCTTACACTTCATTTTTAGTTTCTCATTCGCCAATCAGCATTATGTTACCCAGCCCCTGAAGCCGCTGTGAAACTCGTCCACGTATTGAATCAAGATCAAAGGGGACTGACCCCTTTTAGCTTGTTTTAGCTGTAGCATTATAAATCCGCCCATTCATGCCCTAGCCAGCTCATCGTCCACATTACCACACAGGTCGTAGTAAATTCACTCAGACCAAAGCCTTAAAACTAGCCCTCAATAATCATTGAGCAAAAAAAAAGGCGAAGCCTAAGCTTCGCCTTTTCACTAAGCCGGATCTATTTAAACCCGAGTATTCTTAGTTACAAAACTCTGCACGGTGGCTATATCATTCGGCAGCACTTCATAGCGCTCGGGGCGTTCAAACAGGTCGGCCATATGATGTGGCAGGGCCGGGGTTTCTGTCTGCCCGGCTTTTTCCAGCGCCTCGGGGAATTTTGCTGGGTGCGCCGTGGCCAGGCAGATCATCGGAATATCGAAACGCTTGCGCTTGACTCGCGCCGCTTGTACGCCAATGGCGGTATGTGGGTCGAGCAGATATTCGCTGGAATCGTAGACCTGGCGGATCACTTCGATCATGCCGACGTCATCTAAGCGGAAGCTGCTAAACAACTCACTCGCCTTGCCCATCACCTCGTCACTCAAGGTCATTGAACCTGATTTAAACTCTTCCATCAGCTTGGCAATCGCTTCGCCATCGTTGCCGTATAAATCAAACAACAAACGCTCAAAGTTGCTGGACACCATGATGTCCATGCTGGGCGATAAGGTATGCACTAATTCTTGCTTGGAATGATCGTTGGCACTCAAGCAACGGTGTAAAATATCATTGCTGTTAGTGGCGACGATCAGCTGGTTAATGGGCAGGCCCATTTTCTTGGCTAGATAACCGGCAAAAATATCGCCAAAGTTACCGGTAGGCACGGAGAAGCCCACTTCGCGGTGAGGTGAACCCACCGCTAAACCGGCGTAAAAATAATAAACGATCTGGGCCATAATTCTGGCCCAGTTGATGGAGTTCACCGCCACTAGCTGGCGACCATCGGGCAAAAAGGATTGATCGGAAAAACTGGCTTTAACCATATTCTGGCAATCGTCAAAGTTTCCTTCCAGGGCAATGTTGTGCACATTGTTGGTCATCACCGTGGTCATTTGGCGACGCTGCACCTCGGAAACCCGCTGATAGGGGTGCAGAATAAATATGTCGATATTGTCGCAGCGGCTGCAACCTTCGATCGCGGCGGAACCGGTATCGCCAGAGGTAGCACCCATAACCACTACTTTTTTGTCACGCTTTTTCAGCACATAGTCGAGCAGATGCCCTAAAAACTGCAGCGCGAAATCTTTAAAGGCCAGGGTTGGGCCCTGAAACAATTCTAATATCCATTCGTTATGGCCGGTTTGCACCATGGGTGCAATAGCGTCGTGACGAAAACTGGTATAGGCCTCGGCGATAATCTGGCGTAGATCGGAATCGGGAATATCACCGGCAACAAATGGCGCCATAATTTTAAAGGCTAGCTCTTCGTAGCTGAGGCCGGCCCAGCTGGCAATTTCTTCTTTGGAAAACTTGGGCAGGGTTTCGGGCAGGTATAAACCACCATCACTGGCCAAGCCAGTTAAAATCGCTTCTTCAAAGTTTAACGCCGGGGCCTGGCCACGGGTGCTTACGTATTTCACAGGTTTACCTATTTGTATTTTTAAACCCGGTCCGCTGGCGGCACCGGGCTTGCATTGCTATGGATCAGTACGACTAATAATGGGGGAACTAGCCTAAATATTCTACTCGTATACGACTAACGCTACCGTTGATGCTGTCCAAAGCCTCGATTTTCTGCAAAGCCTGGTTCATTACGGCTTCTTTAACACGGTTGGTTATTAAAGCCACATCCACATAGTCTTGGCTGGACTCAGGCTCTTTTTGAATGAGAGCTTCGATGCTGGCGCCAACTTCGCTAAAAATCTGAGTAATCTGGTTCATCACGCCGGGCTTGTCTTGGGCCGACATACGCAGATAGAAACCGGTTTCTACTTCTTCGATGGGTAGAATCGGCTGATCGGCTAAGAATTCTTCCTGGTAGCCTAACATCGGTACCAATGGCTGCACGCCCTGACCTAAGCCACGAGCGATATCAACGATATCGGCAATAACCGATGAGGCCGTGGGCTCGGCACCGGCACCGGCACCGTAATATAGGGTTGGGCCAACGCCATCGCCCTGCACCAGAACCGAGTTCATTACGCCGTCGACATTGGCGATTAACCGCTTTTCGGGGATTAGAGTGGGGTGAACCCGCAGTTCAATACCCGCGCCACTACGACGGGCAATGCCCAAATGCTTGATGCGATAGCCCAGCTCTTCGGCATAACGTAAATCAACCGGCTGCACGGCGCTGATACCTTCGCAGTAAACCTTGCCGTATTGCAGCGGCATGGCAAAGGCCAATGAGGCTAAGATCACCAGCTTATGCGCGGCGTCGATACCCTCGACATCAAAGGTGGGGTCGGCTTCGGCGTAACCTAGCTCCTGGGCTTCTTTTAAGACATCGGCGAAATCACGACCCTTGTCGCGCATTTCGGTCAGAATGAAGTTACCGGTACCATTGATAATACCCGCCAGCCACTCAATTGAATTGGCCGCTAAACCTTCGCGCAGGGCTTTGATAATAGGGATGCCACCAGCGACGGCGGCCTCATAGGCGACGGTGACATTATTGGCCTTGGCGGCGGCAAATATCTCACCCCCAAATTCAGCAATTAGAGCCTTGTTGGCGGTGACCACATGCTTGCCATTGGCAATAGCGCCCAGGACTAATTCTTTAGCCAGGCCGGTACCACCAATGAGCTCAACCACGATATCGACTGCAGGGTTGCTCACCACGTCGCTGACATCACGGCTGATGTTGTAGGCCGATATATCGCAATTGGGGTTGTCACGCCGAGCACCAATCTGCTCGATAATAATTTCGGTACCGGCACGCGCATTAATGTCTTTGCTGTTGCGCTGTAATAAATTCACTGTACCGCTACCGACGGTACCCAGGCCGACTAGACCAATTTTTACCGGTTTCAAAAGAACTACCTCTGCTATGGTGTTAAATAAGAGGGGCAACCATACTGACCCAATAAGCAGGTGTCAAACCGCCTAGGCTGGGGCTTAGCAGAAGGTTAGGAAAGAATTGTCGGGACTTAACGAGGGGGTGAGAAACACCCCCACAGGAATGTTTATATTTTCAACATTTTGATCAGATCATCGGCACTGCGATAGCCGCTGACCTTGGTTCCATTCTCCAAATAAATGGCGGGGGTACCGCGAATGCCAAAGGCAAAGACTAATTGCATATGCCGCTTGATGGGATGGTCAGCACATATTTGGCCATAGTCACCTTGCGCTAGCTCTTTTTCATACTTGTTTAGCTCAGCCTTGGCCTCTTTTAAACTCATGGCACTGGCGTCACTACTCTTGCCCTCCTCCCTCGCCTTTCTTTCCATAAAGCTCACGGAAGACTGCAATCCGGCCATGGCTTTTAAATTGGTTAACGCGTGCTGCCGGTCTTTGGCGCAGAAGGCCCGCGCCAGTAAGTCAGACGATTCACTTACTTCGCCAGCGCGGGGGAAGGCCAAATAGCGAACCTCAACCCCGGCGGCGTTTAACTTGGGGATTTCCATATGTAATTTACGACAGAAGCCACAATGTACATCGGTAAAAGCATAGATATGGGCCTTGGTTTTGCCCTTGGCTGGGTAAACAATCATATCTTTGCTGGCAATTTTACTCAGCGCGGTTCTGGCTACTTGGGCCTCATAGGGATTGGACCAGGGCATAAAGCCGGCGGGCGATACATCATAGGGCTCGCCTTCAATCTGCACCGCGTTCTTACCATCGGCGCTCACATACAGTATTGGGCCACGAACAACCTGGACTTTATACAGGCCTTTAAACGGGGTAAAGCTGGGTTCGCTGTATTCAAAGTCTGGGCGGGCAGCTTTTAGTTGTTGGTAAATAGCGTCTTTAATCGCGGGATCAACTTCGGCTAAAGCTTGAGACTGGGCAAAACTTACACTGCCTGCAAGTAGGCTCATGCTGGCAATAACGACTTGGCTAAGCTTGCTTAAGCTTGCCCGATTAAACAGAGATTTCAAACGACGACTCCAGGTCAATTTAAGAGAATGGGCTAAGTATAACCAATGCAGCTCACATTTTTCTCACCTAGCGCGAATAATAATAGCTAAGCAAGGTAAAGCCTGGCTGAACGGCGGGCTTTGTATGCGTTCAGTATGAGACCCCTATCCCGGCTTAGCTCTGGCGGAGAGTCTGGAAAACAAAACCCCAAATCTAAGCCTACCTCTCGTTAACCGTCTAAAGTGATACTAATTAACCCCGTGGGTGATGCATAGCATGCAAAGACTTCATTCGCTCTTTCGCCACATGGGTATAAATTTGGGTGGTGGATAAATCACTATGGCCCAATAACAGCTGCACCACTCTTAAGTCGGCGCCGTGATTGATTAAATGGGTGGCGAAGGCATGGCGCAGGGTATGCGGCGACAGCTCCTTTTCGATACCGGCCACCAGCGCCCAATGCTTTATTCGATACCAAAAGGTTTGCCGGGTCATGGCTTGGCCGCGCTTACTGGGGAACACTACATCACTGGGGCCAGACAATAACTGCGGCCTGGCTTCGCGGCTATAGCGGCCAAGTAAGTCGATAGCGGTTAAGCCCAAGGGCACCAAACGTTCCTTACCGCCTTTACCCACCACCCTAACCACTCCCTGGCGTAGGTTTACTTGGCTATCGATCAAGCCTATTAGCTCTGACACCCTTAAACCGCAGGCGTATAGCACTTCTAGCATAGCTCGGTCACGCAGGCCGATCGGGTCTTGCAGGTCGGGGGCGGCCAGCAGCTTTTCCACATCGGCTTCGGTTAAGGTTTTAGGTAGGGCCGGTGCTAGCTTGGGGTTTTTGATCAGCGCCATCGGGTTTTCTTTTATCTGCCCCTCGCGCTGCTGGTAGTTATAGAACCCCCTAAGACAAGACAAACAGCGGGCGGTAGAGCGGGCGCTTTGACCCTGGCCGAGACGCCAAGCCAAAAAAGCCTGCACATCGGCCGACGATACCGTCATCAGGGTTTGACTACCATTGGCTTGCAACCATAAACCAAAGTGACTTAGATCACGCCGGTAAGACTCCAGCGTATTATTACTTAGGCCCTTCTCTACCCATTGGGCGTCTAGATACAAATCGACCAATTGCTGTTGTTTTGGCGCCAGCGTTGGGCTCAGCTCGGGCTTCACTTCCCGATTCACCTCTTGCCCTAATTCTGGTTTGGCTTTTGACTCGCTCACATCCACTCTACCCATACACCCATTTTTATTAACAAACCCATTCTGCCTAGCGCTTTCTAGCAAGTCTATGGCTTTGCCCCCTGCCCTTAAGGCCCAGCCTAGCTTATAATTCGCGGCCAAACTTTCTAGTGAAACATGCTAGTAGAATTTTCCAGCCAAGCACCACGCTGATTTACTGCAAAAGGCCTTTTGATGAGCACAGCTCTAAGCGTTAATCTCAATAAGATCGCACTCATTCGTAACTCCCGTGAAGGCAGCTACCCTGACCCGCTCACTTTTGGCCAGCTGTGTTTGGATCATGGCGCCCAGGGCTTAACCGTACACCCCAGGCCCGACCAGCGTCATATTCGCCCCGGCGATGTCATCACCCTAGCTGAATTAGTAAAGCCTCTAGCCAATATTGAATTTAACATTGAAGGCAATCCGTTCGCCGAGTCTCTAGGTGATTACCCGGGCTTTATTGAGCTGGTAGAGCAATGCCAACCGGACCAATGCACCCTGGTGCCCGATAGCAACGAGCAACTCACCTCTGACCATGGCTTCGATCTGCATAAGTCGGGCGATTCACTGCGTCCCATCATCCAGCGCTTACAGGCCAAAGGCATTCGCGTTAGCCTGTTTATGGACCCGGACGTAGAGCAGATTAAGCTGGCCAAAGATGTAGGCGCCGACCGTATTGAGTTGTATACCGGCCCCTATGCCGCCGCCTTTAAGCAACAGAGCGATGGCGCCGAGCTGGAAAACATATACCAAGCTCATTACCGCGCCGCCGAGACAGCGCAAGAGCTGGGGCTGGGCTTAAATGCCGGGCATGACCTCAACCTCGATAACCTGGCCAAATACTGCCAACTACCGGCCTTGCTGGAAGTGTCTATTGGCCACGCCATGACAGTGGACTCGTTATTGATCGGCATGCCCGCCGCAGTGAAAGCTTACCGGGCCATCTGTGACGTTAATTAAAGCGGCAGTTTAGGCCGGTATAGGCTAGTCTGGGGCACCGGTCACTACAATTATTTGCGATTTTTATGGCACAAGCACTTTCCCTCTACGGCGCCGGCCGCCTAGGTCAAACCCTGGCTAAACTGTGGCAGCAACACGCCTGCTTTGAGATCGAGCAGCTGCTCACTCGCAGCTGCGATTCAGCCCAGCAAGCCTGTGACTTTATTGGTATTGATCAAAGCCGAGGTCAGGCGGATATCAAGCAACTTAAAGCCGCCAAGGTTTGGTTGCTGGCCTGCCCCGACAGCGAGCTGGAAAACGCCGTTGAAAACTTAGCGCAAGAATCACTGGTACAAGCCGGGACCATCGTATTCCATTGCAGCGGCGCGATCAGCTCCGAGGTTTTAGCCCCGCTAAAACAGCTAGGAGCAGTTTGCGCCAGCATTCACCCGGTCCATAGCTTTGCCGAGCCGGCGCTTTCGCTGCAACAATTTAGCGGCAGCCACTGCGCCTGTGAGGGCGACAGCCAGGCCCTAGACCAACTTATACCCGCCTTTCAAGTCATTGGCGGGCAAACCTTTAGTATCGAACCGCAACACAAACTGCTTTACCACGCGGGTTCGGTGATGGCCTGCAACTATATGGTCGGCCTGTTACAAGCCAGCTTAGACACTTACCAGTTGGCCGGCATCGAGTCGGAACAAGCACTAAAGATGTTAGCCCCGCTGCTACAAGGCACCCTCGACAATGTACTTAAACAAGGCCCAGCCCAAGCGTTAACCGGGCCGATTGCTCGCGGTGATGCCAAGCTAGTAGCACAGCAATTGTCGCAATTAAAGCAGGCCTCGCCCCAGCTAGGACAGGTTTACCAGGTACTGGGCCAGCAGTGTTTGGCGCTGAGCCAACAAACCGGCCTCAGCTCACAAGCGCAACAACAGCTGACAAAAGCTTTAGACCTGTGAATCATGAACTCGTGAACGAATTGCAAAACATTATCTATTGGGCCGACCTTGTCGGCATCGGTGTTTTTGCTGTCTCTGGCGCCCTGCTCGCCCACCGTAAACACCTAGATGGCTTTGGGGTATTGGTCTTGGCTTCTTTAACGGCCATAGGCGGCGGCACCTTGCGCGATATATTGCTGGATATCCCGGTCTTCTGGACCCGCGACCACAGCGCCTTCTATGCCATCGCTGTTGCTTCGATACTCAGTGTAATTGTCCTGCGCAGCTATGGCCGCATGCCCAGACGCGCGCTGATTATCGCCGATGCCCTAGGGCTGGCACTGTTTGTCATTATGGGCACCCAAAAGGCGCTGGAACAGGAAGTCAGTTTTTTGGTCGCCATTGTAATGGGCACCTTTACCGGTGTGGCCGGCGGCATGCTGCGAGATGTGCTGGTACAAGATACCCCGATGATATTAAAGCAAGAGCTCTATGCCACCGCCTGCATTGCCGGCAGCGGTTTGTATATCGGATTACTGGCGGTAGAGCTTGAGCAGCTTTATGCTGCAGCGATTAGCATGGTCTTTCTCTTTAGCCTACGCTTAGCTGCAGTGCATTGGCGCTGGGGCATACCGGTATTTAATAACAGCAACCCTTACCAGGGTCAAAGAAAGCCTCTGGCCCGATCGCAGCAGCAAAACAATAATAAAACCAGAGAGCCCAACCGTGATAAATAAGCCAACTACGATTGAGCTCGATCAATTTCGTGATGAAATGTATCAGAGCATTCCGCTGACCCAGGCCATGGGCTTGCAATACCAAAGCTTTGAATTTGCACCGGCACGGCTAATAACCACCCTGCCCTTCGGCCCCAACGTCAATGATAAAGACACCGCCTTTGGCGGCAGTATCGCCGCCCTGGCAACCTTCAGTGGCTGGAGCCTGGCCACCTTGCTGTGCCGCAGCCAGGATTTACATTGTGATATCGTGGTTTTTAAATCAGAACTGGAATTTTTAAAGCCCATCAACGCAAATTTTTATAGCCTCAGCCAATTAGAAGACGAACAGCGCGAAGAGTTTATTAAGCAGTTACAAGAGCGAGGTAAGGCCAGGCTTAGCATTGAGGTCGAAATCAAGCAGGACAATGTTGTTGCCGCTTGTTATCGTGGCGATTATGCTGCAAAAATTGTAACTAAACAGCTCACGTCCGAATCACGCCATAACGGCGTTGGGAAATGATTATTTACACTTATAAACTCACATTTTCCGCCTGGTTCTGACGTGATTCGCACGCAATCTGAACAGTTACAGAGCGTGCTAAATAGTTACCAAAAATTAAAATTTAGGCATTAAACTAAATACCCAAAAAATAACCGTCAGATATAAAGGAAATAAACCATGGCTGAGCTTTTTAGCGTCGAAAATTTTGCCAACCTAGCCGTACTCATTTTTTTACAGGCCGTACTGGGCTTTGATAACCTACTGTACATCTCGATTGAGTCGCAGCGCGCCCCCATCGAGAAACAGGCCAGCGTACGTCGCTGGGGTATTATTATTGCGGTAGCACTGCGGATCATTTTACTGTTTGTAATGATTAAGCTGATATCGTCCCTAACCGAGCCCTTCTTTGATTTAGCCTGGACTAATGTAATTGAAGGCTCGTTTAACTTTGCCACGCTGGTATTTCTGTTTGGCGGGGTTTTTATTATGTACACCGCGGTCAAAGAAATTGGCCACTTGATGTCGGTAGACGACCTCGCCAATGAACACTCCAACCGCAAGCCCAGCTCGGCCTTTGCGGTAACCGCCATGATTGTATTTATGAATTTAATATTCAGCTTTGACTCAATTCTATCGGCGCTGGCCATTACCGATGTATTTATGGTCTTGGTCATTGCCATTGTAGTTTCTGGCGCGGCCATGTACCTGCTGGCGGACAAGGTCACGGAGTTTATTCAAAAGAACCGTAAATACGAGGTTCTGGGTTTATTTATTTTGTTGATTGTGGGCATTGTGCTGCTCGGCGAAGGCGGCCACCAGGCGCATTTAAAGCTATTTGGCTACGCTGTTGAGCCTATGTCAAAGGCAACTTTCTACTTTTCGATCACGGTATTGGTTATCGTCGATGTGATGCAAACTAAGTATCGTCGTAAATTAGAGACGGCGAAAGAAGGTGTGATTGAAAAGCCATTTGCTGATTAGTTGACTGCCTTGGATAGGTGGCCAATAGCTGGGCCGCCGGGATGTAGGCAACATAAACCACCCAGCCGGCCCTAACATCGTAGAAGACGAAAGAATGGTATTTAAACTTTAGGCACTCAACTCTAGACGTTACTGCAGGGCAGGCTTAGATCTGGGGTTTTGTTTTCCAGACTCTGTTGGTTCGTCAAGCTCACCATGAGCGGAAACCAGAGTTGGTGCAAAACCCCACAATCCGCTCATCCTGAGCTTGTCGAAGGACGTGGCTGGAAAATAAAACGCCAGAGCTAAGCCGGAAAAGATTCTAAACACTCAAGGTTATGTGCCACTAGGCCAGGCCGCCGGGGTGGTATATATTGCTGCCGGTCGTAATAATAGCGGCAACCTAAAATAGACAGGTATTATGAATAAACAGCAAATTTCAATCGATAGGCTCTTCCAAAAAACAATTCTTATGCAGTTCGATAACAACGCTATTTACATAAGCAAAGGAGAAGAAACAAAATCAGTACCATTTACAGATGTTATCTCACTGGATAAAACCAGTACGGTTTTGTTTAATCGCTATTTTTGGAAGTTAATATTTCGCGTTGGGGATACACAGGAGTCGGTAGAATTTCAGGCTAATACAACCCTATGGAACAGAAATTTTGTTAGATTTTATAGGTACTTAAGTGACGTAAACCCTTCGGCAATCACAACTCGGTACCGCTGGTGGAGATTGTTATAATTACTCTAACCAAACAGCAATCTAACCGCGCGCTGTACCTGAGAGGTTAGCTCATTACTCACTATCATTAGCTGCTCACTAAGCTGCAAAGCCCAATCCGATACCTGCCACCCCAGTTCTGCACCCTTATCGACAGCCACTTGAACATTAACCGACACTGTCCGCTCGCGCAGGGCTACTTCAATATTTTGTCCCATCGCCTTTACATCGCTCCAACGAAGCAAACCATCTTCACAGTCGCTAGCAAAGCTTCCAACTGAATATGATTGAGCCATAAAGCTGACGCCATTGTGCTGCGCCGACCGTTGGCCCCAGGAAGGTAATTGGGCGGCGGCCAGAGTGGTACTGAGCAATAGGAGAACCGCGACCAAGCTAAGACTGCCGCGATTGTTAATGAGTCTCTTGCACTGCTGCTTATTTTTCATAGTGTCACCCTTGAGCTGTGAGGCTAAATTAACAGATTCGTTAAGCAATAGAAGGCAAACTCGGTGAGTTGCGATTTGTAAGCGGTAAGCTGCAAAAGTACTTCTATAGAATACCAATGGAAGCGCCAAATGCCCTATTTCCCTTCGCCTTGTTATTAACTGGCGGAGCAATAGACCGATGAATTACAAAAAGGTAGGCGTTGGATTAGCTGGGAAGATTGAGAATATACCGACGATCAGCGAGATTCAGATTGCTGCTGGCAGTTAATGCAGAGAGAGCTTTCGGGACGAATGTCCAACCGGGCGGTTGATATTGGCTGGTCACAGCTAAGACAATAGCCAAAATCTTCATTGTCGATTCTTTTAAGTGCGGCGATTACTTGACGCAGATGCTGCTCGGCCACCTCTTTGCTGGCCAGAGCCATAGCCTGTTGCTGCATGGCATCCATACGGGAAAGACGGCCGACTTTAGACTGATCTAAGTCGACCGTTGCAGTGGCACCTTGATGGAGGTCGAGCTGGGTTTGCAGCTCTCGCTTTAAACCCAGTAGCTGAGACTTTACTTGAACCAGAAAATCATCGCTAAACTCTTCCATGCTGGCACCCTTTAGGCTTTACTTTTGCACGGCAGCCATGGCTTTCAACAAGAACTTCTCAGTTTGCTTGCCGCCCATCTCTAGCGCCTGTTGCCCTTCTGGGTCAACTACATTGTCCCAAGCGGCAACAACAGCGTCAGGGCTTTGCTGCTCTGGGCTTAGATAGATGCCGTCAGTTTCAATTAGCTGAGTAGTGGCATAACCACCGCAACCAGCACATAGAATAGTCTTGTTAGGCGCTTCTTCATGACACAGAACCAATGCACCAGCGGTTACTGACTCTGGCGTCAGCAGCTTATACATATCTTCTGGAATCAAGTCTTCGGTCATACGGGTACCGGCGGTAGGCGCCAGCGCGTTAACCTTGATATCGTATTTTTGACCTTCTAGAACCAGAGTGTTCATCAAGCCAAGCACAGCCATTTTAGCCGCACCATAGTTAGACTGGCCGAAGTTACCATACATACCACTGGAGGAAGTGGTCATTACAATACGGCCATACCCTTGCTCTTTCATGATTTCCCACACCGCCTTGGTGCAGTTAACCGAGCCCATTAGGTGCACGTCCATAACCAACTTGAAGTCATCCAGAGTCATTTTGCTAAAGGACTTATCGCGCAGGATACCGGCGTTATTGATTAAAATATCAACCCGACCCCACTTATCCATGGCCTGCTTGACCATATCTTCGACTTCGTCCATCTTGGCGACATTGGCACCATGAGCAATGGCGTCGCCGCCTTTGCTCTTAATTAGATCGACTACTTCTTGCGCTGCGGCAGAAGAAGCGCCGCTACCATCACGGGCACCACCTAGGTCGTTAACAACAACCTTGGCTCCGCGCTCAGCCAGAGCCAGGGCGTGGCTACGGCCTAAGCCATTGCCGGCACCGGTTACTATGGCAACTTTGTTTTCAAAATTTATAGACATTGTGCTATTTCCTTACGGGTAAATCTTCAATAATTAGGCGACAAACAACATGCCGATCCATTCAGCGATCAATGCAGGCTTGTCTTCACCTTCAATCTCAATGGTGTATTCAGTTTTAATCATAAACTGACCAGGCTTCTTTTCCTCTACGCTCATTGTCTTGGCGTGGGCACGGATACGGCTATTAACTTTAACCGGTGCAATAAAACGAACTTTATCACAGCCGTAGTTAACACCCATCTGCGTACCTTCAATGGCAATACCGACCTTTTCAGAAAAGTGTGACAACAAAGACAGGCTTAAAAAACCGTGAGCGATGGTTGTACCAAAGGGGCTCTTGGCGGCTTTCTCAGGATCAACATGGATAAATTGCTGATCTAAGGTGCAATCGGCGAATTGATTGATCTGCTCTTGGGTCACTTCATGCCAAGGGCTTGGCTCGCTTACATGACCCACATAGTTTGTTACTTCGTCTCTTGATACAACCAGCATAATTATAGTCTCTTATTGATTTGGTGAATAGTTTTAAGCTTGCTTATAAATTTCAATGTGGATCTAAACATAACCCAAAGTCACTTTGATTTCACCGCTTAGGACACGATTGTTCGACCCAGACTATAAAACTGTCACTATCCGCCAAGACCTCGGTATAATTCCAGCTTTTGAGACGATGCAGCCCCAGCCCTATGAAGTCTGACAGCCCAGAGTATTTACAACGCAAACAATTTTTTGACCAACTTTTAACCGTGTTTGGCCGCAAACCGGTACTTGAGGCGCTGCAAATGCCCGATGTTAAGGTGCACCGTTTACACCTGGCTGAGAGCAATAAGAAGCAGGGTATTATCGAAGAAATTATCGCCCTGGCCGAAGCCAAAGGCGCCGAGCTGGTTTACCACAGCCGCGAGGAGCTGGGACGGATTTCGAAGAACGCCAAGCAGGACCAAGGTGTGGCCGCCGATTTGATTTGCTCGGGCTACGGTCGCTGCGAAGACTTCCTAGCTAAACCCAGCCGCAGTAATTACCAACTGTTGGCGCTAGACAGTATTACCAACCCACAGAACCTAGGCATGATTATTCGCTCGGTCTGTGCCGGCAGCGTCGATGGTTTGATTTTGCCGGAAAAAGGCTGTGCCAAGCTCGATGCCCTGGTGATTAAAGCCAGTACCGGCACGCTGTTCAAAACCCGAATTCTGCGCTGTAAAAGCTTGGCCCGCAGCCTAAAGCAGTTCTCGCAAGCGGGTGCCAATGTCTACGGCCTGTCGTCCCATGCCAAACTCAGCCTGGGGCAAATTGAAAACTCAGGCCCAGCGGTGTTTGTACTCGGCAATGAAACCCACGGCGTCAGCAAAGAAGTCGCCGAAGCTTGTAATTCCTTGGTAAATATCCCAATGAACAACGGCGTTGAATCGCTCAATGTCGCCGTTACCGCCAGCTTGATTGCATTTAAAGATATGCTTTAAAGGGCGTAGCGCTAGCGGCCTAAATTCTAATCCGCCTTGGCTCACTGGGCGTAGGTAAGGGGCATAGCAGGAGCGGTCGCTTTGAATCAACCTATTCGCCACCGGCTTAGCTCTGGCGTTTTATTTTCCAGACACGCCGTAAATATGTCCCAATAGGCTTCACGTCGACTCCTGTCTCCTAGAGTTTGGAAAACAAAACCCCAGATCTAAGCCTGCATCGTGGTTGCGTTTAGAGCTGAATTCTTAAGTTTAAATACCATTCTTTCTGCTTCTACGATGCTAGGGCCGACGGGGTGGCTTGTATTGCAGCCAGTCAGGGAGCGCTTTTAGCGGTTCAATGTTGGCGGCGCTTTTAGGCGAGGACTGTTTGAGCGGCGTAGCGAGTTCCGCAGCCGCCACCAACATTGAGCTGCGTGCGACCGGCAGTAATATAAACCACCCCGGCGGCCCGGTTTAGTAGCGTTTTCCTCAAGTCCTAGATTCTTTTTCCGGCATAGCTCTGGCGTTTTATTTTCCAGACACGCCGTAAATCCGTCCGTGGAGGCTTCCGCTCGGGCATCCATGCCTCACAGAGTCTGGAAAACAAAACCCCAGATCTAAGCCTGCCCTGCAGTAACGTCTGGAGTTGAGTGCCTAAAGGTTAAATACCACTCTTTCGGCTTCTACGATGCTAGGGCCGACTGGGTGGTTTACTATCACATGACCTTGATATTCTAGGCATTAATCCAATTAAGCCGACGACACCTTGGCCTTCCATAGGCTGGGAAAACGCCACGATATTAAAAATAAGGCCAAGCTAAACAAGCCGGATATCTTTAACACCTCATGTAGGCCAAACATCTGCACACCATAACCGGCGGCTAACGCGCCCAATGGGGCCGATCCAAATAAAGCCAGCTGGTAAATGGATAACATACGGCCTCTTAGCTCATCGCTGGCCTGGGCCTGCATTAAGCCGCGCCCCAAACTGGAAGAGACACCGGTCAATACCCCCCAAATTGCCACCATCATAAAGATACCACTGAGCCTGGGCCCGGCACTGATGGCCAGCAATAATAACGCGGCGTACAACAAACAAAACAATACCGCGCGACCTGGGCGCTCTACTTCCGGCCGCCGCAATAAACCAATGGTCGAGGCCAAGGTGCCCGCCACAAAACTCAGCTGCAGCCAGGAATAATAATCGGCGCTGAGCTGATACACATCACGCACCAACAGTGGTAGCACCACCACAAAAACACCGATATGCATAAACCCGTTGAAGGCGACCAGCAAACTTAGGCTGCGGGCGACTGGGTTTTGCCATACGGCTTTAATGCCGTCGGCCCAAGCGGCCATGCGCCGGTGGGGTATATCGAGTTTTGCCAACGAAAAGCACATAAAAATGGCCAAGCCAATACCCATTAACTGCAATGCAATAACGGGTAATAATCCGATACGATCAATCTGCCCGGCCAGCAAAACTCCGGCTGCCTGAAACCCATACTGGAAGAAATTAATTTGGGTGACCGAGCGCTGCATACTTTGCTGGCTAATGCTGGATACCAACCGCTCACGCAGCGGTTGAATAAAAGCGCTGACAGTACCGACGGCAACACCGTATACCAGTAAATTATTTAGACTGAGCTGCTCTTGTTCAACCAAGACCGCTAAAGCAATATGGCAGCCGCCCAACAAACTATAAAGTAGGGCCAGGTAACGGGTGCTGGGGTAACGATCGGCCATAACCCCGCCCAACATAATAAACAGCAAGCTGGGCATAAGAACGGCGGCTTGCACCCAGCCAACCTGATGCGCTTCGGCACCGAGAATACCTACCGCCAACCAAGGCAGTAATACCACCTGAACGCCCATGGCCAACGAGGCACCACTGACCACAGACATATATCGTTGAAGCACGCCAAACACACACAGCCCTTAAATTTAATGATGATCGCTAAAACCCTGGCATCAGCAGCAAAGCTCGCCCAGTGCCCAGGAATATTTATAGCGTTTAATAAACGTGCTTATTTAACCACAATAGTGCGGTTGAAACTTCGTTAAAGGACTGCCGCCAGAGGATTTTTTTATCTTCGGTATGGTAGGCAGAAACCGCGTAATGACCGCCGCGCCTACCCTGTGGGCAGGCCTTAGTCAAGTAGAGGTAGGTTTTTGCGTCAAGCAAACGTCCTACCTTAGACCAATTATGCTTGGCCACCTGAGCCACGGTTTTGCTAATGTCGAGACCCAATAGTGGGTCGTTGGGGAAAATCCAATATTCGATAATGTCAGTCATTGTTATTACTCTGCAATTAATGTTGATGTAGCCCTAGCTCAAATAGCCAGAACTCAACATTCGTGCGCAGCCCCGTCGCCGCGAAAACAGAAAAGAGTAAAAACAAATAGACACAAAAAAGCCCTCGGTTTAACGACGAGTTCGAGAACACGCCAATAAAAGAGAGGGCTTTAGGAATTTCAACCACGCAGCTTGCGTGCCTTGTTTATTTGCCCCGAACTTTGACCAGTAAATTGATCAATTGCTCAGAACCGCATCGTTTTAGCACTTGGCTAAAACAACCACCTTGCCCAAGGAGGCAGGTTGGCGTTGGCTAGGTATCCCTAGACCACTCTCTTAATGAAGCGTGCATAGTAGCGACGGAGTTGAAATGGGTCAAGGGCTTAGGTCAAACCCATAGCCCAACTTACTAGGCAGAAGCCCGCCGCCTAGCTCGCTATTTACAATTGACACCAAACTGGTACGATTGTGCCAAATAAAGGAGAGCACCATGACCATGCCAAAACACGGCCGCGACGCCGATGCCATCATTAGCGATTTAAAGAACAAGCAACATAAGGATCTAAACTGGCGCGAGGGCCGGGTTTTTTCCTATGTTTATGACGCTGGGCCGGAGGCAATGAGCCTGCTCAAAGAAGCCTTTAATATGTATATGACCGAAAATGGCTTAGACCCCACCACCTTCCCTTCCGCTATGGAGCTGGAAAAAGACGTTATTGCCATGGCGATAGATTTGCTCAATGGCGGGGCCGAGGCCGAAGGCACCTTTACCTCCGGCGGCACCGAGAGTTTGCTGCTGTCGGTCAAAACCGCGCGTGATTATGCCCGTGAGAATAGACCGCAAATCACCGAGCCGGAGTTGCTGCTGCCGGAAACCGCACATGCCTCGTTTTTTAAAGCCTGCCACTATTTTGGACTAAAAGCCGTGGTGGTCCCGGTGCACCCAGAAACCTTTGCCGCCGACCCGATAGCCATGGAAGCGGCCATCACCGCCAATACCATTATGATGGTGGGCTCTACCCCGTCCTATGCTCACGGTATTATTGATCCAATTGAAGAGCTCGGCCAAGTGGCATTAAGAAACGCTATCCTGTTCCACGTTGACGCCTGCGTGGGAGGAATGTACCTGCCCTTTGCCAAAGAACTCGGGCATGACATTCCGAACTTTGATTTAAGTGTGCCCGGCGTGACTCAGCTTTCTATCGACTTCCATAAGCTCGGCTATGCCGCCAAAGGCGCCTCGGCCATTCTGTATAAACACGGCCAGATGATGCGCCGCCATCAGTATTTTGCCTGGTCTGGCTGGAGCGGTTATTCGGTCATCAACCCAACCGTTATGTCAACCAAAAGCGCCGGTCCGGTGGCTGCCTGCTGGGCCATCATGAATAAACTGGGCAAAGCCGGTTACCTAGGGCTGGTACATGAAACCCAAGCCGCAGCCATGGAAATTCGCCAAACCATTAGCGCCATACCGCAACTTAAATTACTGGGCGACTCCAAAGTCAACCTGGTGGCATTTAGCTCCGACAAGATTGATGTCTTTAAGCTGGCCGAAGCGATGAAAAAACGCGACTGGTATATCCAACCACAGTTTGCTTTCGGTGCCTCACCCGCCAATGTTCACCTCACCATTAGCAAGGGCAACCTGGCAAAATATCAGGAATTCTTGCGCGACCTGCGGCAATGCTGCAGCCAATTAGACACCGACGACGCCAAGCCCGCGAGCCAGGAACTACCGGAAGAAATAACGGCTATGCTGGCCGAACCCAGCCCCGAACTGTTTACCCAGCTGGCTGAATTGTTTGGCGGCGATGGCGAGCTGGATAATATGGATGAGATCAATAACCTGCTCAACGCCATGCCGCACAGCATTCGTGACCAACTAATCAGTGCTTTTGTCAATCGCATGTTTAGCCGTCAGTCCTAACTACCACGGCTATCGGCTCAGGATAAACTGGGCCGATTTAGTACGCTCTAATTAAACGCCCTGGGCATAACAAAGCTTTACTTACTTTCTGTATTGAGCGCGGGTAGACTCAAAATCAATTAAAATTATAACGAGCCGCCATGACAGCTGCCACCACATCTGCCGCACCCTCTGTGCTAGCCAGCCGCTGGAAAATTTCCATTGTGTTGGGGTTAAGCTTTTTTATTGCCATGCTCGACCGGATGAACATTACCTATGCCCTGCCCTTAATCAGCGAAGAATTTGGCTGGGACATGGAGCAGAAAAAACACTATGGCGCCCTGCTTATTTCATTTTTTTACCTGGCCTACGGTATGGCCAACTTTTTCCTGACTCCCTTCGCAGCCAAATTCGGGCCACGTAAAAGTTTACTTTGCATAGTTATGCTGTGGTCTATTTTTACCGCCATGGGTGCCTTCTTCAGCCAAATAATGATGCTCTTTCTAGCGTCCAGGGTACTGCTGGGTTTAGCCGAAGGTGTGCACATTCCGATGATGAACCAGTTGATGAAAAACTGGTTCCCCAGCCATCAACGCAGTCGCGGTACCAGCGTGTGGATGATGGGTTTGTTTATCGCCATCCTCATTGGCCCGCTAATTTTGGTACCCATGATGTCGCTATGGGGCTGGCGTGCAGGCTTTCACCTGCTGTCCCTCTTGGGCCTGCTGATCAGCTTACCGCTGGTCTACTGGGTCATTCAAGACCGGCCCAGTAAGGCCGCAGACATAGCAGTCATGAGCGAGGAGGAGCCGCCATCGGATAATCAAAACAAACAATGGCAGCAACTCAAACCCTATATATTTAGCCGCGCTTTTTTGCTTGCCGTCGGCACCGGTGTAGCCAACAATATGGTGGCCGTCGGCATCACTGTCTGGCTGCCCAGTTTTTTAGAGAGTCGCGACGACGTTGAATATCAACAACTGGCGTACCTAGGGGCTATACCCTATATTTTTTCAGCATTGGCGCTACCGCTTTGGGCCTGGCTGGGTGATCGCTACAATGCCCGTGGTCGCAATGCAGCTATTGGCTTTGTCATTGCCGGTGGCACTTTATTTTTTGGCTTTAACCAAGAGTCGTTAATATTAACAATGTCGGCATTTTGTGTCGGCGTTTTCTTTATCACCTCATTTTCCGCCTGCGAACACCCGATGATCCAGCATCTATTCCCAGCCCATTTAATGGTACTTGGCTCTGGTATTTATAACGGCATTGCGATGACTCTAGGCGGCGCCCTAGGTGCTGCCGTTATCGGTCAAATCATGGCCGATGGCAGCGCCTACATTAATGTATGGCCGCTAATGCTACTTTTTATGGTAGCTGCCGTTTGTAGCTTTAGCTTGGGCCGCATGGTTAAATACTAGGCCGTAGATCACTGGGGCTAATATCTTATTGGCCCAGCTGAGCGAGATTAGAGAAGCACTTATGTTACGAAATTTTTCTTATATTTTTGTTGTTATGCTGATAACGGTAAAAGCCAGCGCCGCCAATATTTTAATATTGGGCGACAGTATCAGCGCCGGTTATGGTATCAACCCCGATAAGGGCTGGGTGGCGTTATTGGGGCAGCATTTGCAGAAAAACAATCCGGACTACCAACTTATCAATGCCAGTGTCAGTGGCGAAACCAGTGGCGGCGGCCTAGCCAGGCTGCCTGCCCTGCTGGAGCAATTCAAGCCAGAGTTATTAATTGTAGAGCTTGGGGGTAACGATGGTTTGCGCGGCTACCCCATCAACAGTTTAAAACATAATTTAAATACTATATTGCAAATGGGCCAGAGCAGCGGTGCCAAAACGTTGCTCTTAGGCATGCAGATACCCCCCAATTATGGCAAGCGTTATAGCCGTTTATTTAGCGCCAGCTTTAGCGCCGCCGCTGAACAAAACAACACCTTGTTGATGCCATTTTTTATCGAAAAGGTCGCGCTAGAAAAAGAACTCATGCAAAAAGATGGCATTCACCCCAGTGAAGCTGCGCAAGTGATTATATTGGATGCAGTGCTGCCATTTATTGATAAGGCACTTCTGCAAAAGCTTTAAGCCGGCCTACTCTCGTTCTATGCCTATATCAATATCCTATAGATAAATATAAATGGTAGTGATCTGGGCCGCCAAGGGCCAGTGAGCTTAAGGGCAAGTTCAAACACTAGCACAATGCAGGCTTAGATCTGGGGTTTTGTTTTCCAGACTCTGTTGGTTCGTCAAGCTCACCATGAGCGGTGCAAAAACAGACCTGATGCAAAACCCCACAGCCCGCTCATCCTGAGCTTGTCGAAGGACGTGTCTGGAAAATAAAACCTCATGTTAAGCCTGGATTGTGCTAGCCCATATTCTTTAAAGTTAACGGGACAGCCGTGTAACTATATATAAAGCTAAGCCGCAAGAATTCCGTACATTTGGCGAGCTTTAGAAGGGCGCCAAAGTTTGAGTGAATTAGTCTTCATCCTCATCATCGCCATCGGGAATCACAGCATCGACTACGGCTATCGTACCCTTGGCAGCGGTCGCGGTGACATCGACTGCGGTTGACACCACCGCATCCGCTACCGCGATAACTGTGCACGCACTTAAGTTTGGCAGTAGCAACAACAGCAGTACAACAATATTTTTCATAACACATCCATCTTTAAATAAAGCGGTGCGGACCAATACACTACAATTACAACAACAACAAATAGATCCGATTTATTCGACCACCGCCTGTACCAAACGTGCCAATAAATTTTCTGTTCTTTGGTCAACATCGTAATTCGGATTAAAGCCGACCACATCCACTAATAATAATTTAGTCTCACATTCATCACATAATGTACGTAGCAAATACAATAAACGTAAAACAAAATGCGGTGTTAAACCCAAGCTAGCCGGTTTATTCGCACCCGGAGCGAAGGCAGCTGAAATGGCCGAGGTGTTAATTTGCAAATACAAACCATCCAGCTCCGAGAGAAAATCCCGTAGGGCCATATCGATGGCGGGCATATCTAGCTCATTGCAATCTATATCGCCACGCCAATAAACTTCCTGCTGGGCGCCAAAATCGAACTGCTGGCGAGTATTTTCGCTGGGGTTAACGCCTAGACAAAAATAATGAAACAGCTGGTCTTTCTCTTTCAGCGCTTGAGCAATACGATAAAACACACCATCTGATGCGCCCAACTGCAAATCAGCGCTTAAGCTTAGAAAACCAATATTTTGCGTCTCGGAAAAATCCTGCAGGGCCTTAAAGCTGGCCCAAGTAATTTCACTACAGCCCCCCAAGCCTAGGGCCATGCCCTGTGCGGCTAATATACTTAGCTGTTTTTGAGCACAGAGTTGGTGCGCGGCGTTGAGGTCTCCCGGCTCAGAAACAATAGTCCCGGCGTCTAGTAAACGCGCGTCTAAATTAGCACCCAGGTAGTCTATCGGCAGCCAACTTAGCTGTGACAGAGCCCGGCGCAAACAATCCGGGCCAAAGCTAGAGCCCGCCCGAACCCGATCATCGCTGCCAAAGCCGATTATCACCGGGGCAGAATCGAGCATTGTCATGGCCGGACTAAAATTCTCAACCTGATCGCCCCAGCGACATCCTGCGGGCGCAGCTTGATTTCCCAGCAACCAAGATTTTTGATTGAATCCAGCATAACGACTAACGCTCAATATCTCTGGCCTTTATGATTAAATAACATGGAAAATTTTGGCAACGATAGCACAAATACCGCCTCAATTCGCCAGATAGCTAAACTAAGCACAGCACTTCAATCGCCATTAACAATGAAAATGACGTTATTCGCTGTTAACTAGAAACATCGATTTAATCTCTGTCAGTGGTTTTGGGGCTGAGTAGTAATAGCCCTGTTGAAAATCAAAGCCGGCGCTATGCAGCAATTCACGTTGGTCCTGTTTTTCAATGCCCGTGGCAATATGGTTTATATCGAGTTCAGCACAGAGTTCAGCAATAAAACCTAAAGTAACCCGGGCAGCATGGCCGGCCTGAATAAAACGTTGATGTAATTTTATATAAGCAACCGCACTGGACTCTAAATAGGGCAGACTGGATAAACCACCACCAAAACCATCGACACATAGCCCTATGCCCAACCGCCGTGCATCCTCTAAAACTGGGCTAGCCGTGGCCATAAGTTTAACAAACGAATCTTCTTCCAACTCTATCAGTAGATGGCGGGTACAGTCCTGATGATCTTTTAGTATTGATTCGATGCGACGGCCAAACTCTCCTGAGTTTAGAAAACCTGCCGATATATTGATAGATACCTTTATATTCTCGCCAAAGTACCTTTGCAGTTCAGCTAGATCCTGGCAGACGCGATCTAATACCCAGCACTCTAAAGTCGCAATATGGCCACTCTCCTGCGCAGCGGCAGCCAACTCTTCCGGTGTAATCTCGCCTAACTCCGGATGCTGCCAACGCAAAAATGCCTCAACCAGAACCGGCTTCTCCATTTGGTAGGATTCAATCGTCTGATACAACAGATGCAGCTGGTTGGAGTCTGCTGCTACTTCCAAATCTTTAACGATTACGGTTCGGCGATGAAATTGCTCCTCCATGCCCCGAACATAGCGAATACTCCGACTACGTCCCTGGTGTTTGGCGGCATACATTGCCGCATCGGCACAAACCAGCAGTTCCTGTAACTGCTTACCATCTCGTGGCGCCTGGGCAATGCCAACACTGGCAGACACCGATAACTGCCACTGGTCATCAACATCTACAGCCTCCGACAACCGCTGCATAATAGTTTTACTGCAGGCCCGCAGTTCTTTGGAGTTCAGATAACGCGGAATAAACAATAAAAACTCATCTCCGCCCAGACGCCCGCTGACGGCTTCCGTATCGATATCGTTTTGCAAAATATTAGCGATGTGCTTTAACAAAATATCGCCAGCACCATGGCCATAAGTATCATTTATCGCCTTGAAATTATCGAGATCGATATAAAAAACACTAAACCGAGACTGCTTAATACGGCTTAGTCGGTCTTCGATACCACGCCGGTTTAATAGGCCTGTCAGCGAGTCAGTTAAGGATGCGGTAGCGTGCTGCAGCTCTCGCAACTTGCGCTCATGGATATCCACCAAACTGACTATATAATGCGGGGTCTCAGCATTTTTCTTCTGCTGCAATTTTATTTCAACGGTGTGCCACCGGCGCCCTTCAATACTATTTAATATTCTATCCCAGGCCCCAGAATCAATTCTTCGCTGTAAAATCTCCGTCGTTTCAGCCCCAAACTGTTGTTTAAAACAGTCAAAATTTTGGCCAAACGCTTGACTGAACGGAGGATTACAACTAACTAGCTCACCCATCTGGTCAAATAGCGCTACTAGGGCGGTGCCATAATGATCACTGCCATTTCCTTGCAGCAGCTCTGAATCCTGTGCTTCAACCAGCATCGCTATCCGACCCGGCTCTACTTCGATCCCGGAGAATCGGCAAAATATTTTTTTATCGATACCTTGGGGTGAAATCTGCCACCAGCGGTCAACCACCGCTCCGCAGCGAAAATCTTCTAAATAACCCAGCAAGGTCTCCTGCACCGCACTTGAGGTGCCAGATTTAAAATCTCGCTGCTTAAGCTCTTCCAAACAGTCCGATTCCCATAGCTCAAGCGCCGCCTGATTGGCCCAAAAAACGCCATAGCGGGTAGTATCGTAGACCCATACTGGGTTCTTTAATTGGTTTACCCGTAATTGAGAAAAAACAGGCATTGGTATCTCTGTCACGGCATCCAGCGCTTTTTTATATTCCTAATTATAAGAATAGCTAAATATTCTAAATATTGCAGTTATTGATGATTTAATCCGCTTTTCTGGCCACTTAGCAGTATTTCCCCCTCTGTTTTTACTTGCTATGACACGCCTTCGCATCCAGCCCAGCCCGCAGCAACAATCAGAACGATATTACAGACGAAATACACCCCACTTACTTTGACAGTCATCACCTTCAGATCTATACGTTATAAGTAATAAATAATTAGCAATATCTTTTCATCCCGGAAAAAGGACTTTTCGATGAGTAAACTTGGCATTAAGGAAATCATTCTAGGGGTTGTTGCCGGCGCGGTAATCTTACTCACTTTGGCATCTCTGTTATCTATTCAAAGCTTGCGGGGTGATCTACTGGATTTTAACACCCTGTTGGAATCTGAAGTCGCTGCTCAGCGCCAATCTGACCGAATAAATATAGAGTTTAAGCGCCAAGTACAGGAATGGAAGAATGTCTTGATCCGTGGTCATGGTGACAAGAATCGGAATAAATACTGGGGAAAATTCCAAAAACAGGAATTAGTCGTTGCTAATCTCAGTGGAGAATTAGAACAACTATTGGCTTTTAAACCCAGCTTACAGAGTAAAGTTAATCAATTTATTCAATCCCATAAAACCATGGGCCAAGCATATCGCCAAGGCTTTCAACAGTTTGTCGACAGTGGCTACGACCATAAAGTGGGAGATGTCGCGGTAAAAGGTATCGACAGGGCACCGTCAAAACAGCTCGACGAACTTTCAGCCGAGATTAACAAAACCGCCAAGCAACAAGCCGAAACCGTGATTAGTAGCTCAAAATCGGTTGTTATGCTAGCGTTGGCGGCTACCATCGCTATGAGCATTATGGTTTTGCTTTGCAGCTATGTAATTCTGAATAGAGAAATTTTAAAACCGCTGCAAAACTCCGCTGCGACAATTTTTCGATTGTCGGAAGGTGATTTGAGCCACAATACCAAAGCTGAAGGTCGTGGTGAAATTGGCCTAATTAACCAAGCAACGGCTGAACTCAGCAAGCAGTTCCGACAATTGGTCAGCTCGATCAACCAAACTTCCGATTCACTTTATCAAGCGTCGGTAGACCTAAACCAACAGTCAGACCAGCAAAACCAAGCCATCAACGAGCAGCTGCGCGATACCTCTACCGCCGCCAAAGAAGTTGGCGCCATGGCCGAATCAGCCAACCAAGCCTCAGATATAGCCCAAGCCACCGCGTCCATGACGGACGAGACGCTACAACAAGCAAAAACAGGGGCTGAAAGTGTCAGCAATGTAAATCAATTAATGCGTGCCCTGCACCAAGATATTAGCAACGTCGACACTGAGGTAAGTACATTATCGGAGCGAGTTATTCGCGTCGATGAGGTAATGACTGTAATTGTTGGCATTGCCGAACAAACCAACCTGCTCGCTTTGAATGCGGCCATTGAAGCCGCGCGTGCGGGTGAACAAGGCCGGGGGTTTGCCGTAGTGGCTGACGAAGTCCGTAATTTAGCCCAAAAAACTCAGCAATCCACCGAAGAAATTGCCAGTATTTTGGATGACCTGCGCAAAGGCTCCGAAAGCAGTGTGGAGGCCATGCGAGTTGGTCAAGAAAAAACTGAGCAGGTAGTGCAACAAATTTCCAACTTGTCCGAACTGTGGCAGTCGATGTCCGGATCAATTACCGACATAGCCGGAAAAAATCAAACCATCACCCATACCGCGGAGCAGCAGACCCAGGTTTCAAAAGAAATCGCCAATTTTATTGAGGGCTTAAACAAAAATGCCATCAAGCAGGAAAAGCAGGCCTTAAATCATAAGGAATCGAGTCAACAGCTAATCAGTATTTCCAATGGTTTAAAAGAAAAAATGGGCGCATTTAGCGTTTAGGGCGGGCCGACAGATTCACCTCTAAACGTTCAAGCTTATAAATTCAATTCTTTCGTCGAGCCAAATCAGCCTAGCCCGCTCCCGCGGGCCAGGCACCTATCGGCTAGAAATTTTAGCGACAGCCGCAGGCTAGCCTTAACGCCAAAAAAACAGCCAATATTGCCATTCATTAATCTTGCCAGAATTACTCTAGTCATTGCCTATCAGCCGTGTAAGATGGCTGTTTCAAATATGTGAATAAATTCAAATTTTAGCCACCAGCAATCGCCCATTTTGGTAGGCTAATATGTATATTGGACAATAATAATGAGTAACAATTTTATCCTTTACGGCAGCCCCGCTTCACTTTATACCGGTAAGGTACGGGCCTATTTGAATTATAAAAACATCCCCTTCCAAGAAAAAATTTCTTCTTTAAAGGTATATAAAAAAATTATTATCCCCAATACCGGGGTCGGTATGATACCCGTGGTAGTAACGCCTCAGGGTGAATACTGGCAGGACTCCTCATTAATTATCGATCACTTAGAAACTCTGTTCGAAGAAAAGTCCGTCTACCCTAGCAGCCCTAAACAAAATTTGGTCGCGTTATTATTTGAGCTCTATGGCGATGAATGGCTACGTTTGCCGGCCATGCATTATCGCTGGAATTTTCCCGCCGACAACTTGGAATTTATCAAACAAGAATTTGGCTCCAGCGTGGCTCCCGGCATGCCCAAATTCGTTCAGCGCTGGTTGGGCAAAAAAGTGGTCGATAAGTTCTCTGGTTTGGTCGTACCTTTGGGTATTACCAGCAAATCCATCGCCGCTATTGAAACCTGGTATGAAGAGCTTTTGCTACAGTTAAATGCACATTTTGCTGAACACGACTTTCTCCTTGGCAGCTGCCCCAGTATCGGTGATTACGGTTTAATGGGGCCCCTATACGCGCATTTGTACCGCGACCCCTACCCTGGCAAATTGATGCGTACATTGGCGCCCAACGTCGTCGCCTGGGTTGAACGCATGAATCAAGCTCAGAATATCCAAGGTGAGTTTTTAGCCGACGACAATATCCCCAGCACCTTGGAGCCTATTTTAAGCCGGTTGTTTGGCGAATGTTGGCCAGCATTGGAATGCGCCAGCCAAGCGATAGCGCAATGGGCTGATGGTAAAGATCCAGGCACAACCGTGCCACGCCGCCTAGGCATGCAGAGCTTTACCATTGGCGACATCACCGAACAGCAAATGAGCATAAGCTTTAGCCAATGGATGATGCAGCGCCCGTTAGATTTTTATCAATCACTGCCAGAGCTGCAAAAACAAGTCGTTGATCGTTATCTAGAGCCACTTGGCGGCAAGCGGGCCATGGGTTTTCAGCCCGCTAAGCGAGTAGAGTTGGAAAATTATAAGCTGGTATTAGGCCCGAATGAGTAGGACTGATGTCACCGGGCCCTGGTTTCCTGAGGCGTTTCAGCTAATCAAATACCTTGCCGCGCAATGATTTTGTTTTGCCGCGCTTGACCTTTGAATCGGTGCGCTTTCTCTTTGCCGACTTGCTCGGTTTGGTAGCGCGCCGGGCTTTGGCTTGTACCGCCGCCGCCTGAATCAGCTTCTGCAAGCGCAGCAACGCATCCTCGCGGTTCTTCTCCTGGGTTCGATACTGCTGCGCCTTAATCACAATCACCCCATCCTTGGTGATGCGGGAATCTTTCAATGCCAGTAGACGCTGCTGATAGTATTCCGGCAAAGATGAAGCCCGGATATCAAAGCGCAGATGAATTGCCGAGGAGACCTTATTAACATTCTGCCCACCGGCGCCTTGGGCGCGGATAGCCGAGAACGAAAGGTCGTCAGCGCTGAGATGAACAGCATTAGAAATTTTTAACATAGAGTTATTCTGGGAGTACGGCCTTCTAATTCAGCCAAAATTACTATATTTTTGACTTCGGGAGTTTATTATACTCGAAAATAGGACTATCAATTCAGGGAATTAGAAATGCAAACCATTATTTTCGCCTTAATTTTGAGTTTAGCCGGCCTCAGTTCGATGCAGGCCCTTGCGGGCAACACCTCAGACTATAAATTCACAGCATCCAAACTCACCGGTAAAAGCACCCCCCGCTACCCCAGCAATGAACTGCACAGGGGCAAGGAAGGCTGGGTAATTCTAAGCTATGTGGTTGATAAAAATGGCAAGGTCATCGACCCTATAGTGGAAGACTCGAGTGGACAAAAATCCTTCGAAAAATCTGCTATAAAAGCGGCAAAAAAATTGAAATACCAAGCGGCTACGCTGAACGGTCAACCCGTTCAACAGTGTATTAACAAGGTGAAAATGAGTTTTTCTATTCACGGTGGCAGCAGAGGAGCCTCACGAAGGTTTGCTCGCACTTTTAATAAAGTAGCGAAACACCTGAATAAGGGAGAGATCGCGCAAGCAGAGCAGCTTATGACCAAACTCGACAGTACCGGAAAATGGAACCTCTACGAGGATGCTTGGTACTGGTATTTGAAATCTAAGATTGCCGCTGTCCTCAAGCAAGATGAGCAACACTATCAAGCTCTGATAAAAGCTATAGCTTATGAAGGCAATCACATTCCCAACAAACTGTATATCGACGCTTTAAAAGGGCTATATCTGGAACAGGTAAAACGACAATACTATGGCGACGCCTTCACCACCATATCAACACTCACTCCATTCGCCGATAAAGACAGCAATATTGGAAAACTAATCAAGCACAGCCAGCAATTAAAGGCCGCTATTGATGAGAACCAAGCCTACCCGGTTAATGGCAGCATTGCTCACGGCCAGGCCTGGACTCATAAGCTATATCGCCGGGAATTTAGTTTTGACATTGATTCAGGCAAATTACAATCATTTGAAATTCGCTGCGACAGGAAGAGACGCCGCTTTGATATTGGAGAGACTCAAACTTGGAAGGTCCCCGCCCGCTGGGGTGAGTGTACTATTTATGTTCACGGTGAAGACAACACCGAATTTAAACTATATGAGCATAGCCCGCAGGCTGTGGCCGGCGGCAACTAGCGCATTCGAACCACCGTAGCTGAAGCACAAATTGCCGCAGCTACGGTCAAGCTATCGCATCACCCACTCTGACAATTTTCATGGTATTGGTACCGCCATGGACATTAACAAAATCACCCTTGGACAGGATGATCAGGTCACCGCGTTCAACTACGCCCCGGCGTAATAATTCCTCCACTACACTTTGATTCATCTCTTCGGGTGGCACAATCAAGGTATTAAAGGTCACCGGCACTACGCCACGATACATGGCCATGCGGTTCTCTGCTTGCTGCACCGCAGTAAAAGCAAAGATAGGCAAGCTAGAATTAAGCCGTGACATCCACAACGGGGTTATCCCGGTTTCAGTCAGACTAATAATGGCTTTAACGCCCTCTAGATGATTGGCCGTGTACATTACCGCCATGGCGATTGATTCATCTACTGCGGCAAAATTTTGATGCAATCGGTGCATCGATTGCTGGGTCATCGGGTGAGTTTCGGCGCCCTTAATAATCCTGGCCATGGCCTCAACCGTCTCCACCGGGAACTGCCCTGCTGCGGTCTCGCCCGAGAGCATGACCGCATCGGTACCATCTATAACTGCGTTGGCCACATCGAATACTTCGGCTCGAGTCGGCAGCTGGCTGTCGATCATCGACTCCATCATCTGGGTGGCGGTGATCACTAATTTATTTTGCGCCCTGGCACGGCTGATCATATCCTTCTGCACGCCAATCAACTCGGCATCACCAATTTCAACCCCCAGGTCACCTCGGGCAACCATTACACACTCAGAGGCCTGAATAATTTCATCTAACACTTCGCTGTCAGCAACCGCTTCAGCACGCTCCACCTTGGCCACCATACTAGCGTGGCCACCCGCCTCAGCCAATAAAGATCGCGCCAAGTCCATGTCGGCACCAGAGCGAACAAACGACACGGCCAGATAATCAACATCTAGCTCAGCGGCCAGCAGTATATCGGCGCGGTCTTTTTCAGTAAGCGCCTCGGCGGACAAACCACCACCCTCACGATTAATGCCCTTATTATTGGAGAGTTTGCCAGCCACTACGGTTTTTGTTTCGATACGGCTGCCGTTAATGGCCAGCACCTCTAGCACTACACGACCATCGTCCAATAATAATTTATCGCCTGGATTAACATCATTTGGCAGAGCCGCATAATCGATCCCCACTTGCTGCTGATTTCCAGCATCGCGATCCAGGCTGGCATCTAAAACAAATAAATCTCCTTGGGCCAATTTAATTGGCCCCTGCTCAAAACGAGCAATACGTATTTTAGGGCCCTGCAAATCACCGAGAACAGCCACTGTGCGGTGCAGCTGCCTGGCCAGTTGGCGCACCTGGGCCGTACGCTGGCGATGATCGTCGTGGCTGCCATGGGAGAAATTCATCCGCACTACATTAACTCCGGCGGTAATTAATTTTTCCAGTACACCGGCGGCATCCGTAGACGGACCTAGGGTGGCGACAATTTTTGTACGGCGGATATTTCCCACGCTGTTCTCCAGGATAAAAATAAAAAGGGTGGCTTAGAGCCGGGGACGGTGGCAAAGAAATGCCATTAATCAGTGTGCTTTGACCTTCTCGGCGCCGCAACGCTTGCAGCGATAGCGAGTAACCAGCTTGCCCTGTTTTACATCAAATTGCTTGGCCACACAGACTTCCCATTGATGGAAGCCTGAACGGCATAGAGTTTTTCCCTTATGTTTTTGCGCCGGACTTTTACGCTTAAAGGGCAGTACATCTCCCATAACGGATTTATACGACTTTGATATGCCAGGGCTCGTAGCGAACGCCTAGCTTGTTATCGGCAGTATAGCGGATTTGCACGTAACCTAGATCTTGCATGCGCTTAAACTCATCGGTAGAAGCGAATTCTGAGCTGAAATTTTTCACCCCCCAATCTACCCGACCGACGTCGAAATCGCCAATACCATGAAACGAATGCCCGGGGGGCGCCAAGGAGCGTGAGGCTTTAGAAAGGTTGTAATCGGAAGCTGCGGCTTTATTTAAAAACAAATACATTTGTTTTATATTACTGCGAATTCCCGAGGTTAAAATAATATTACTACCAACATCTTTGGTCAGTTTTTTATAGTAAGCCAAGGATGTATCCCGCAATAGATAATGACCCGAGCGCGGCACTTTGACCAAGTCCTTGCTGATAACGGTATCCGTCAGCTGGGCCGTAACCTTGGCACCATAAAAACCATAATCCGAAGCACGGGTCTCAAACAACTTTTCCATATACTGCAGCTCAACCGGGCTAAAGGCGCCCACCTGATTGTAGCGGGCGGCAAAACGCAAAGCTGAATCAAAACCAAGGATATTAAATTTACCGTGCCCAACCAAGCGCTGTAACCGCACCAGGCGCAGCAATACCGATTGCATAACCGGTTTATCTGCGCTCGATAAAAATACATCATCGGAAAATTTGTGTTCAAAATTCTGAACCTTATTCACCCGGGCGTGAGCGTGCTGCGGCGCTGGGGTGGCGGTTAGCAATTTATGTTGGAGTGTAGGTTTGAGTGGCTTCGCGGACTTAGCCGCTACCGCCTGGCCGGCTACTTTATCGCGCCTTGGCAACTGACCCGCTTGCCAGTCTTGCAGCGGTCCCGGTAGGGCTTGCTCCAACTGATCCACTAGCTGCTCAAAGCCATTGGTTTGCTCAAACACAGAGACGATTTCTTGGTCAGAGGGAGGGTCAAAGGGGATTGGGTCGCCAGGGTCGGCGGGAAAAAGCGGCGGTATCGGCCCTGCGTCAGCCAATTGCTGCCATGCTAAGCCACTGGTAGCCGTGAAACCTACCCCAGCCATGATGCCTGAAATTAATTGCCTGCGCTTCACCCTGATCCCCAAATTGCCTTAAGAAAAGGCTCTATCTAGTTGTTATACCTACAGTATGTAGTTGATTATAGTTCAAACAACCGAAGCTAGCCAGTTCAACTAAGGAGGTTGAATGTGAGCGCTCGCTGGGGAATACAAACCCTAGCTGTTCAGGCCAGAAAGGTGTACCTCAGCGCCACCAGACGACGCAGAGATTAGCGCCACTTTAGGTACGTGGCAAAGTTACCCCGCGCTGACCTTGGTATTTACCACCGCGGTCGCCATAGGAGGTTTTACACACCTCGTCCGACTCAAAAAACAACATCTGCGCGACGCCCTCATTAGCGTAAATTTTGGCCGGTAAAGGCGTAGTATTGGAAAACTCCAAGGTTACATGCCCTTCCCACTCCGGCTCCAGCGGGGTGACATTAACGATAATACCGCAGCGAGCATAGGTGGATTTACCCAAGCAGATGGTCAGTACATTACGCGGTATACGAAAATACTCCACCGTCCTAGCGAGGGCAAAGGAGTTAGGCGGAATAATGCAAACATCGCTCTGGATATCGACAAAACTCTTCTCATCAAAGTTTTTGGGGTCAACAATGGTCGAATGCACATTGGTGAATATCTTAAACTCATCGGCACAACGGACATCGTAACCATAGCTTGAGGTACCATAAGACACCAGCCGCTCACCGTCAGCGCCATAGCGCACCTGCTCCGGCTCGAAGGGCTCAATCATGCCTTGCTGTTCAGCCATGCGGCACATCCACTTATCGGACTTAATGGACATAGTAAAAAACGCCTCGTTTAATGGTGGTTGGGGCCATCGGCCATAAAGGCTGGGCATAATATAGGGTTTTAAAGCCAGGTTAAAGGTTTGCTCTAGTCGTTGCTGAAGACCAGCTCCGGCCCGGCCCCGGCCTGCAAGCTATGCTGCCACAAACCTGCGGCCACCTTTAAGGCGGCATCTTTATAGCGCTGACTCAAAGCTGAATCGGGTTCAGCGATAACACTGGGCAGCCCCTTATCGACATCGGCACCAATGGCCTTATCCAAAGGCAAGCTAGCCAGCAGCTCAGTATTATAGTCAGCGGCCATCTTGGCGCCCCCACCCGCACCAAATAAGGCCTCTTCATGACCACAGTTGCTGCAGCTATGGCTGGCCATATTTTCAATAACACCCAAGACAGGCACATTGACCTTGTTAAACATTTCCACGCCTTTAACCGCATCCAAAACCGCTATCGACTGAGGTGTGGTGACAATAACGGCGCCACTTAAGGCAACCTTCTGGCATAAGGACAGCTGGATATCGCCGGTGCCAGGGGGCATATCGATCAACAAATAATCCAATTTCGGCCAGGCGGTTTGCATCAACAACTGGGTTAAAGCACCGGCCGCCATTGGCCCGCGCCATACCATGGGCGTTTTATCATTGATCAGATTACCCATAGATACAGCAACCAGGCCAAATTTTTCAATTGGTTCAATTTGATTTTGGTCAATAATGTCAGGGCGCTGACCCTCAATACCCAGCATTTGAGTTTGACTGGGGCCATAGATGTCCGCATCCAAGATACCCACCTTGGCACCTTGGCTGGCCAGGGCCAGGGCCAGGTTTACCGTGGTAGTCGACTTACCTACGCCACCCTTGCCAGAGGCGATAGCCACCACATTGGCAATACTATCCAAGCCTTCTTGGCTACTAGGCAGCGTTTGTGGGGCCTGCCAAATAATATCCAACTCCAACTGTTTTAGCGCCGAGCCCTGGTGCTGCGAAAAAGCGGCCTGTAACTGTTGCTGCAATGACCAGCGATAAGAATCTATCGGAAAACCAAAACACAGCTGTAAACTTAGGACCTCGCCAACCACCGAGGCATCCTGCAAACAACCCAAGCTGAGTAAGTTTTTATTTAAAATCGGGTCATTGACCGCAGCCAAGATTGCCTCAACGATTGTTTGATTTTGATTTTCCATGCAGCACCTCATTATTTCTTAGGGACATATTATGGGGGCAAAAAAACAAATACCAAGCTTATATAGCCCTGCGGCCCTGCCGTAAGTCCTTAATTACTGGTATAATTTCGCGATTTTGTCCGCCCTGTCCAACGCATGATTAAAATACCGTGATAATTGGCAAGGGTGGCAGCCGAAAATTGATTTCATCAGATTGTTAAGAGTAACTCCAGAGTATGAGCCAGCGCCGTAAAATTTTAGTCACCAGTGCCCTTCCCTATGCCAATGGGTCTATTCACCTAGGTCACCTAGTGGAATATATTCAAACTGACATCTGGGTTCGCTTTCAAAAATTACGCGGCCACGTCTGCCACTATGTCTGCGCCGACGACGCTCACGGTACCGCGATTATGCTAAAAGCCGAGCAAAACGGCCTCAGCTCTGAGCAGCAGATCGCCAATATTAAGGCTGAGCACGAGCAGGACTTTGCCGACTTCAATATTGGCTTTGATAATTTCAGCTCTACTCACACCGAAACCAACCAGGCTTATTCTGAGTTAATCTATAAGCGTCTGCGCGACAACGGCCATATTGCCAACCGCACTATCACCCAGGCCTTCGACCCCGAGAAGCAGCTATTCTTAGCCGACCGCTATATCAAAGGCAGCTGCCCCAAATGTAAAGCCGAGGACCAGTACGGCGACAACTGTGAAGTTTGCTCAGCCACCTATTCTCCCACCGAGCTGATTAACGCCAAATCGGCCATCTCCGGTGCCACCCCGGTTAGCAAGGACTCTGAGCATTTTTTCTTTAAGCTATCGGAGTTTGGTGACTTTTTAAGCCAATGGACTCGCTCTGGCACATTACAGCCAGAAGTTGCCAACAAGCTGGCCGAATGGCTGGATTCAGGCCTACAGGATTGGGATATCTCCCGCGACGCACCCTATTTCGGCTTTGAAATTCCAGACGCGCCGGGCAAGTATTTTTACGTTTGGCTGGACGCGCCAATCGGCTATATGGCGAGTTTTAAAGAACTGTGCGAGCGTGACAACCTAGACTGGGACGAATACTGGCAGGCCGACAGTGAAACCGAGCTATATCACTTTATCGGCAAGGACATTACCAATTTCCACGCGCTGTTTTGGCCTGCCATACTGCATTCGGCTCAGTTCCGCACGCCGACCGGAGTTAATGTGCATGGATTTTTAACCGTTGACGGTAAAAAAATGTCCAAATCCCGCGGCACCTTCATTAACGCCCGCAGCTATCTCAAGCAGCTAGACCCGGAATACCTGCGCTATTATTTCGCCGCCAAACTCACCAGCGGAATCGATGATTTAGATTTAAATCTCGATGATTTTGTCCAGCGGGTTAATTCCGACTTAGTCGGTAAAGTGGTGAACATCGCCAGCCGCACCGCCAAGTTCATTCAAAAATCTGGCGGCGAATTGTCGACCCACATTGCCGATACCGAGCTGTGGCAACGCTTTGTCGATACCGAAGATAGTATTGCCCAGCTGTATGAACAGCGAGAATTTGGCAAGGCCATGCGTGAAATCATGGCCCTGGCCGATGCCGCCAATGAATACATCGCCGCGCAGGCGCCTTGGTCGCTGGCCAAACAAGAGGGCCAGGAGCAGCAGGTGCTGGATATTTGCAGCCTCGGAGTCAACATGTTCCGCGCCCTAATGCTGTTCTTAAAACCGGTGCTGCCTAGTACCGCCGCCAAAGCCGAAGTCTTTCTACAAGAAACTTTAAGCTGGGAAACCGGGCTATCCTTTCGCAGTGGTGCCATCGCCAAATTTAAACCTCTATTGGTGCGAATCGAAGCCGAAAAGGTGGCGGCCATGGTGGCAGAGTCCAAACAAGAAACGGCCGTAGCCGCTGAACCTGCTGCTACCGGCCCACTAGCGAATGAGCCAATTGCGGCAGAGATTGACTTCGATGCTTTCGCCAAGGTCGATTTACGAGTGGCCTTAATTGCCAAAGCCGAACACGTCGACGGCGCCAAAAAATTATTAAAATTAAGCCTGGATATAGGCGGAGAAACCCGCCAGGTTTTCTCCGGCATTAAAAGTGCTTACAACCCGGAAGAACTAGAAGGCAAGCTAACGGTGATGGTCGCCAACTTAGCACCACGGAAGATGAAATTTGGCCTGTCCGAAGGCATGGTTCTAGCAGCCGGCCCCGGCGATAAAGAAATTTATTTGCTGGAACCGCACAGCGGCGCCAAACCCGGACAGAGAGTCATGTGAGCCAGACTGGCACCGAAACACTTATAACTCAAATGGATTAGCATAAAACCATTTGAGCTAGATATCGTATTGAACTGGCAGGCTTGGCTAAAGATAATAAGCGCCCAATTAAACTGGTGGAATTTGTATGGCTGAATTTGCCATTATTTTATTAAGCACAATTTTAGTTAATAATTTTGTGCTGGCCCAATTTTTAGGCCTATGTCCCTTTATGGGAGTCTCCAACAAATTGGAGACGGCCATTGGCATGGGTGGCGCTACCACCTTTGTCCTAACCCTCGCCAGCATTTGCAGCTATTTGGTCAATACTTATCTATTGCTGCCTTTTGGGCTGGAATATCTACGCACCATCGCGTTTATCCTAGTAATCGCGGTGGTTGTGCAATTTGCCAAAATGTTTATCGAAAAAACCAGCCCCTTGTTGTATCGCGTCTTGGGTGTTTTCCTGCCGCTGATCACCACCAACTGCGCGGTACTGGGGGTAGCCCTACAAAACACCACCAAGGCCCATAACTTTATGCAATCGACCTTTTATGGTTTTGGTGCGGCATTAGGTTTTAGCTTGGTATTGGTTTTATTTTCCGCCATGCGTGAGCGCCTGGCCGTGGCCGATGTGCCCGAGCCTTTTCAGGGCGCTGCGATTGCCATGATCACCGCCGGGTTAATGTCCCTAGCCTTTATGGGCTTTGGGGGTCTAGTCTAAGTGGAACTGTTTACCCACAATAGCCAGGCCCTTTTGATTGCCCTCGCAGTATTGGGCGGCCTAGCCTTAGTTTTCGGCGCAATACTCGGCTTTGCCTCGGTTAAGTACAAAATTGAAGGCGACCCGATTGTCGAACAACTGGATAGCTTGCTACCACAAACCCAGTGTGGCCAGTGCAGCTACCCCGGCTGCCGCCCTTACGCCGAAGCCATTGCCAATGGTGATGCGATTAACAAATGCCCACCTGGCGGGCAAGATACCATTGATGCGATTGCTGGACTTATGGGTGTCGACGCACCGGAACTGGATGCCGAGCACGGTCAAGAGGCCGAGCTGCCGACCGTGGCTTACATTCGTGAAGACGAATGCATCGGCTGCACCAAATGTATTCAGGCCTGCCCGATGGATGCCATACTCGGCGCCGCTAAACAAATGCACACGGTTATCGCCGATGAATGCACCGGCTGCGACCTCTGCGTTGAACCCTGCCCGGTCGACTGTATTGATATGATTGAAGTTGAAGTAAATTTGACCAGCTGGAAGTGGCAGCTACCCGTCAACAAGCCTAGTAACAACACTCAAATTATTGCCAGCGATAAAACCGGGGGGGCAAACTAATGTCTAAATGCTTCCCCTTGACCGGTGGTGTGCACCCGGCGGAAAACAAACAGCAATCGCTACAGCAAGCACTAAAACAAGCCGCCATTCCCAGGCAATTAATCCTGCCGATTAGCCAGCATATCGGTGCGCCCGCCGCCGCGATAGTCGAGGTCGGCGAAACAGTACTCGCCGGCCAAACTATCGCCGAGGCGCAGGGCCCGTTTAGCGCCCCCGTGCATGCATCCAGCTCTGGCACCGTGGTCGCTATTGAAGAGCGCGCCATCCCCCACCCTTCTGGTTTTCGCGGCGAGTGCATCATCATCGAAACCGATGGCCAAGATAACTGGGTCGAGTTGCAGGGGAGCGAACACCCTTTTAAGCTCAGCCACGAGGATGTTTTAGAAAAAATACGCAATGCTGGTATCGCCGGCATGGGCGGCGCTGGCTTTCCCGCCGCGATAAAATTAAGGCCGCCAGCCACCTGTGACATCGACACGCTGATCATCAATGGTACCGAGTGTGAACCCTATATCACCGCCGATGATGTATTAATGCAGCGACGAGCCGAAGATATTATTCAAGGCACCCTGCTACTGGCACAATTGCTCGACCAGCCCCAGCGTATTGTCATTGGTGTGGAAGACAATAAACCCCAGGCAATTGCCGCACTACAAACCGCCTCGCGCCAGTACGGCGACAAAGTTGAGATTTGTAGCTTTGCCACCAAATACCCCTCCGGAGGTGAGAAGCAGTTGATTCATATTTTGACCGGGCGCGAAGTTCCCAGTCAAAAACTGCCCGCCCATATCGGTGTAGTGTTGCAAAACGTCGGCACTGTGGCCGCCATCTGGGACGCCGTCAAACTCGGTCGGCCGCTGGTCTCCCGCATTACCACCGTGGTCGGCCAGAGCCTGAGCGAACAGGGCAATGCCGAAGTTCGGCTTGGTACTCCGGTGCAAGATTTATTAGCAGAATTCGGTTTTAAGCCCGACGATTGCCATAACTTAATCGCCGGTGGCCCGATGATGGGCTTTAGTTTAGAAACCCTAGCCGCACCCATAGTAAAAACCAGCAACTGCTTATTGGCGCCGACTCCGGAAGAACTGCCGCCGGCGCCGCCCGCGCAGGCCTGCATTCGGTGCGGCCTATGCGCCGAGGCTTGCCCGGCCAGCCTGTTACCGCAGCAGCTGTATTGGTATGCCAAGGCCCAAGATAACGAGCGCCTACTCAGCCATAATTTAATGGATTGTATTGAGTGCGGCGCCTGCTCCTTTGTTTGCCCCAGTAGTATTCCGTTGGTGCAATATTATCGGGCCTCCAAAGGCGCTATTCGCCAAGCCGAGGTCGACAAGGTCAAGTCCGACCGCTCCCGCCAACGGTTTGAATTTAGGCAGCTGAGGCTAGACAAAGCCGAGGCGGAAAAAGAAGCCAAGCGCCAGGCGCGGAAAAAAGCCGCCGAACTGGCCAAGCAAAAAGCCGCGGCCGCCAAAGCCACTGGCAACGATGGCAGCCAAGCGACCGGTGCCGACAAGCCCGCCGACAATGATTTGGTGGCCGCCGCTATGGCCAGGGTGCAGAACCAACAGGCTGATCCTGCCGAACAGCTAGCAAAGCTCGAGCGTGGCGTTAACAATGCACACAATCGCCTGCAGTCAGCCCAGCAGAAAATGGCCGAGGCCGAAGAGCCACAACAAGAAAAATTAGCAGCCAGGGTCAAGCAGGCCGAGTTAAGGCATGCCGAGGCCAAGAAAAAACTAAGTGATTTTAATGCCGAGCAAAAGCCAGTGGTCAGTACTGCGGAAGACAAGCCTGTAAGCAAGGACGATCCAGTAGCGGCAGCCATCGCTCGCGCCCAAGCCAAGATGAGTATGTCGCCGCAGGAAAAATTGCAGGCCAACCTAGACTCTCTCGCCAAGCGCTTAGATAAAGCCCGAGAAAAAATTGCCAAGGCCGAAGCCGACGGTGATACCGGCGCCAAATTGGACGCTGTAAAAACTGGCGCCGCCAAGCTAGCAGAAAAAATTGCGGCGGCAGAAACAGAGCTAGCCGAACTCCAGCCGCAGCCAACTACAACGGTGGCAAACAAACCCGAGCAGGACGCTGCCAGCGCCGCTATTGAAAAAGCCAAAAGCAAGGCCGCCGCCCAAGCCAGCATGAGTGATGACGATAAGCGCACAGCCAAAATTGAATCTTTAAAGCAACGCCTCAGCAAAGCCGAGCTGCGGCTTAATAAAGCCGAAGCCGAACACGATGACAATATCGAGGCGTTTAAAACTGGAGTTGAAAAACTGAAACAGAAGCTTATTGAAATGGAGGTGAACTGATGGCCTTTATGCGTCAAAGCTCGCCCCATAGCCACGGCGTCAACAGCACCGCTGGCGTTATGCAAACCGTTTTACTGGCCTGTATTCCCGGCCTGCTGGCAATGACTGTTTATTTTGGCTTTGGCAATATCGTCAATATAATTATTGCTGCGATAACAGCACTGGGCTGCGAGGCGGCCATTTTAAAACTGCGCGGCAAGCCGGTTGGTTTTTATTTAAAAGACTATAGCGCCTTGGTTACCGCCGTTTTGCTCGGCCTGGCACTACCCGCTTACTGCCCTTGGTGGCTAATTGTAGTGGCTAGCTTCAGCGCCATAGTGCTGGCCAAACAGCTCTATGGCGGCCTCGGCTACAACCCGTTTAACCCCGCCATGGTCGGCTATGTGATCGTCTTGATCTCATTCCCTTTGCCGATGACACAATGGGCCGGCGCCAGTACTCTCACTGGCATAGAGCCATTGTCTTTTCTGCAAGGACTGCAACAATCTTTTGGATTGCTGCATATTGACGGCTACACCGCCGCTACACCGCTGGATCTGTTAAAACAAAACGACGGTCTAATGCTCAGCCAGCTGTATCAAAGCGAGGCGGTGTTTAACCATGGCAGTGTCGCCGGCGCTGGTTGGGAATGGGTTAACCTGGGTTTTCTACTCGGCGGCCTCTACCTGTTGTATAAAAAAATATTTACCTGGCATGCGCCAGTTTCGATGCTGCTGGGCCTAGGCCTAATGGCCGCTCTGTTTTTTGACGGTGGCAGCTCCACCAGCGGTGGCTCACCATTGTTCCACTGGTTTAGCGGTGCCACCATGCTAGGTGCATTTTTTATTGTCACCGACCCGGTTAGCTCGGCGGTCTCAAACAAAGGCCGCATCGTCTACGGTTTTTTAATTGGCATTACCTTGTATATTATTCGGGTCTGGGGCAACTACCCGGACGCCATCGCCTTTGCCGTTTTGCTAATGAACTTTGCTGCGCCCTTTATCGATTATTACACCCTGCCCCGCAGCTATGGCCATAGCAAAAGTCGCCGCGCGACGGAGAAAACAGAATGAGCGACAAGCCAGTAGCCGAGACCCCCAGCCTGGGCCAGGCCATACTTAAAAATGCGCTATTGCTCAGTGTTTTTGCGCTGCTAACCGCCGGCATAATGGGTTTAACCTATGTTGGTACCAAAGATAGGATCAGCGCCGCCGAGCGCCAGGCGGCCGAAAAAGCCCTGCTGGAAATTGTTAGCCCCAGCGGCGCACGCTTGCACGATAACGAACTATTATCCGATACCGCCCCGGTGGCGGAAAAATACTGGCAGGCCCTGGGCTTGAAAAACGGCGGCCTCTATCATATTGCTCGCCGCAACGGGCAACCCATAGCCTATCTATTTTTCGCCGTGGCCCCAGATGGCTACAGCGGCGAGATTAAATTATTAATTGGTATCGACCCGGCTGGAAAAATTACCGGCGTGCGCGCCCTGGCACACAAGGAAACCCCCGGCCTAGGCGATAAAATAGAGTTAAAGAAAAGCCCCTGGATGCTGAGTTTTAATGGCAAGTGGCTGGATGACGAGAACCTTGCCGACTGGGCCGTAAAAAAAGACGGCGGCGAATTTGACGCTTTTACCGGTGCCACAATTACCCCAAGGGCAGTGGTTAAACAAGTCAAACGTAGCTTACAAAGTTTTGCCGATATGCAAACCAACCATACCCTGGCTAACATGCCACAGCCGGAGGCGCAGCCATGAGCGGGAATCAAACAGCCATGAGCGGAAATGAGGCTAGCATGAGCGGAAACGAAGCCAGCATAAGCGAAGATAATATCGATCAAGCGGTGGATCAAACGGCTCCCATCAATACACTGGAAATTAGCAAAAATGGCCTCTGGGACAATAACCCCGCCCTGGTTCAACTACTGGGCCTATGCCCGTTGTTGGCCGTCAGTGGCTCGGTGGTGAATGCCTTGGGTCTTGGTTTGGCAACTATGCTGGTATTAGTCGGCTCGAACATTTCCGTGTCACTAATTCGGAAAAGCGTCAGCGATGCGGTGCGCCTACCGGTATTTGTGATGATTATTGCCTCTTTCACCACCGCCACTGAATTGCTCATGCAGGCCTTTACCTATGAGCTGTATCAAATTCTGGGGATCTTTATTCCGCTGATTGTCACCAACTGCACCATTCTTGGCCGCGCCGATGCCTTTGCCAGTAAAAATGGCGTACTGGCCTCGGCACTGGACGGCTTTATGATGGCCCTGGGCTTTCTATTGGTCTTAGTTAGCCTCGGCGCAATCCGCGAAATTCTTGGCAGCGGCACCTTATTTTCCGGCATGGACCTGCTGCTGGGTGATGTAGCCAGTAACTGGCAACTTAATATTCTAGGCTCAAACTACCCCGGCTTTCTGGTCATCATTTTACCGCCCGGGGCATTTATTGTGACCGGCTTTTTAATTGCCGGGAAAAACAGCATCGACAAATGGCAGCTAGAAAAAGCCAAGGCCAAGCAAGCGCCGGTTGTGGCCGGCAGCAAACGCGTTCGAACCACAGGGACCATTAGTTAATGGGCGCTGGCAATGGCGGCAACAAGACAGAGCAAAGCGGCCACGACCGGCTGCTGGATGAACCTCAATTTCAAGGCCGTAAAGCCAAGCGCGCCGATGGCCGGCGGCGCCAGCTGGCAATTCTAGAGGCGACTTTACGCATTGTTGCCCGCGACGGTATTCGCGCAGTCAAGCACCGCGCCATTGCCAAGGAAGCCGAAGTACCACTGGCTGCAACCACTTATTACTTTAAAGACATTAACGACCTGATTGGCGATGCCTTTTTATTGTTTGCCGCTAAAAATAATTTGCGCAATGCCTGGCTGCAAGAACAAAGCCAGAAACTACTGAGTGCTGAGGCCTATGCCCAAAATCCACAGCAATTTCGCCAACAGCTATTGCCCAAAATTCAAACCGTGCTGCTAGACCATATCAGGCAACAGGTCGCGGACCGCGACAATCGATTAATAGAACATGCTTTTTTAAATGAGTCTTTGCGCAACCCGGTCATCGCCAGTAGCTTCCAGCAGCCCAGGAACAATATACTGCAGGCTATCAGCGACTTTTTACAGCAATTGGGCATCGACAACGCCATCTCTCACGCCCACACCACCCACGGTTTAATTCAATGGCTCGAATACTTATTGGTCACCGATGACAGGGCTGAGAACTGGCAGCAGGCGGAACAAGCAATCGCCTGCTTGCTCAGCAATATTCTTACAGCTGAGTAATACGATAGCCGCGCTGCTGCAGCTGCTGTAACAAACCATGCTCGCCCACCAAGTGTAATGCCCCCACTAGAATCAGCTCGCGCTCGCGGGTCTGTAACATGGCTTCTATTTTAGGCAGCCAGCGATTATTGCGCTGCACCAATAGCTTTTGATAAACATCGGGGAATTTATCCCGCCACTCATCAACGCCAGTGGCCGCCAGGGCACGCCGATTACCACTGCGCCAGGCACTGGTTAACTGCTGCATTTGAGCAGGAATATTAACTAAATCCTGCAAGCTATAACGAACAAACTGATCTTCCTGGCCATAGGCTAATTCGCGGATAAACCCCATCTGTTGCAAGGGGGTTTCGAAGGTAATAATATTTTTGTTATCGGCCCGAGCACGGCTGAAAAAATGATCATCAACCCCGGCCGCGGTCATGCCCAAACGCTTCATTTCCATCACCGTTAGCTGGATAGAAATCGCCACCGGACTAAACCGCTGCATGGCCTGCCAAGGCAAGCCACGGCTGGTGACGGCCTGCTTAAGCGCTAGATAGGTTTTGGGGCTTAAGAGCTGCGCCAGGGTTTGGCCTTCTTTCAGCGTCATCAAGCGGATAAATTGCTGCTGTTGCTGCGGTTGCTGCAACAATTCGCTATCGGTTTCAAACACCAGAGTTTGGGCCTGCTGGTAGGCCTGCTGAAATTCCTGCGGCAGCGGATAGTCGGACTCGCGGAGCAAATGGATGGTGCCGCCAAGATAAAGCTCCTGGCCATTTTTACTGACCTTCCATATCGAAGTTTCGGCCAGGCTGCAAAAGCTGCTGAGGCACAGACATAGCCCAGCGAGTAGTTTGTACATAAAGTGTCTCTTTGTGTGCCAATCTGTGACCGATATCACTAATTTAGCTGGCAATCTGTTAGTGGCTAATCTATACCCATATATAAACAGGCATCGCATTAGCCAATGGGTTATTTATGAGTAATTTAATTATATCCGCGCTGATTGTTGTTGGACTTGCTTTAAGCCCGCCAATCAACGCCCAAGATGTTTACCGATGGGTAGATGAAGACGGCAAATATCGCTACAGCGACAAGCCCCGCCCGGGCGCTAAACTGGTGCTCAGGCGCGAGATACCCTACATCGTGCCGCTGGGTAAAAATCCAGCCACCGGTGCAGGAGGCGCGCCGCTGGTGGCCAGTGGCATCAACAACACTGCCAAGCTGAAACCTTTAATCAAGCAACAGAGGCGCTGCGCCAAAAATCGAAACCGCTTGGCCCACGCCCAGTCCCAGCTGATCAAACGCCAGCAACAGGGTATGCCCGATAAAAGTAGGCAATTTTATCAAAAACTGGTGACCCGCTATCAAACCAAGGTCACCACCCATTGTGGTTAGGCCAGCTCATCCGTAGCAACGAAGTACTTTGGGTCTTCCATCACATTGACTTCACACAGGTCACCCGCGTTTTTCAACAGCTTGCGGCACTCAGGGCTAAGGTGGCGTAGGTGTAAAGTCTTGCCCTCACGCTGATAACGCTCAGCTAGGGTGTCCAAGGCTTCGATACCCGAATGATCACTAACCCGAGAGCGTTTAAACTCGATCACCACATGTTCAGGATCGTTTTTGGGGTCAAATAATTCACGGAAATCCGATACTGAACCAAAGAAGATAGGCCCGCGCAGGTCATAAACTTTATAGCCCTGCTCATCGATATAAGTGTCCGCCATTATGTGCTTGGCGTGTTTCCAGGCAAATACCAAGGCCGATACAATCACCCCGATAACCACTGCAATTGCCAGGTCATAAGCTACCGTAACACCAGACACCAAGACGATAATAAATAGCTCAGACGGCGGTATTTTGCGAAATAAGCGCAATGAAGACCATTCAAACGTCCCCAACACCACCATAAACATAATGCCGACCAAGGCTGCCAATGGCACCATTTCAATATATTTTGCGCCAAACAAGATAAAGCCAAGTAATACCAAGGCGGCGGTGATACCGGATAAGCGACCACGACCACCGTTATTAATATTGATCATGCTCTGGCCAATCATGGCACAACCACCCATGCCGCCGAACACACCATTAACACTGTTGGCGATGCCCTGGCCAATACATTCGCGGTTGCCCTGGCCGCGGGTCTCGGTGATCTCGTCGATCAAAGTCAGGGTTAATAGGGACTCAATCAGGCCAATCGCCGCGATGATGGCGGAATAAGGCAGGATGATCCACAAAGTTTCTAAGGTGAATGGCACCATAGGAATCGAAAAGCTCGGTAACTCACCTTTTAAGGTGGCTGTCGCCGCCTCTTCAGCTGGCAGGCTATCTCGCACAAAATCAATCACCGCACGAGCGTCTAGGTCGAGCCCAACCACCAACAAGGTAACCGTAACAATGGCGACTAATCCGGCCGGTACCGCAGTGGTTATTTTCGGTAGGAAATGGGTAATCAGCATGGTCAACGCAATTAAGCCAAGCATAAGATAGAGCACAGGCCCTTGCATCCATTCCATTTCACCGAGGCTATTTTTGACTTCAAACTGGCCTAACTGAGCCAGGAAGATAACGATAGCCAGACCGTTAACAAAGCCCAGCATCACCGGGTGCGGCACCATGCGGATAAACTTACCCAACTTTAAAATACCGGCAGTCATCTGAATAATGCCGGCCAGTAATACCGCCGCAAACAAATACTGAATATCGTATTGCGCGACCAAGGAGATCATTACCACGGCGGTAGCGCCGGTGGCGCCGGAGATCATGCCTGGGCGACCGCCGAAGATCGAGGTTAAAATCCCCATCATAAAGGCTGCGTAGAGCCCGACCATGGGCGGCACCCCTGCAACAAAGGCAAAAGCCACAGCCTCAGGCACTAAGGCCAAGGCGACGGTAACGCCAGACAACACGTCATTTTTGACGTTGTACTGCTTGGCTTTTTCATTGATCAGGTTAAACATTACTGCCCCTATCGCTCGCTACTACCCAACCATGCACAAACGCCAAACCCCTCGATAGGAATCTGACCGTGTTATTCATTGCTTATGATAATAGGCGGGTATTAAAAGGCGGCGATAGTAGCAGATTTAACCACCGCCACCAACTACCAAGGGCTTGAGCGGTGGTATATCGACAAGCTTAGATTACTTTTTCTTACCCAATAGCTCGATCGCGTAGCCGTCAGGGTCTTTGCAAAAAGCCAAGATGGTGGTGCCGGCTTTCATCGGCCCAGCGGCGCGGGTGACTTCACCGCCAGCGGCCTTAATATCGTCACAGGCTTGATAAACATCATCAACCTCGATGGCAATATGACCATAGCCATTACCCTGCTCATAGCTGTCTTGGTCCCAGTTATGGGTCAATTCAAGCACGGTATTAGTTGCTTCATCGCCGTAGCCTAAAAAAGCTAGGCTGAACTTACCTTCGGGGTACTCGTTTAAACGCAGCAGCTGCATGTTAAGTACCTTGGTATAAAACTCGATGGATTTTTCTAAATTGCCCACTCGGAGCATTGTATGTAGTAGTCGCATAGCCGCCTTATCACACTAGAATGGTCGGTTTATAGCACCGACTCAGGGGCGGTTAATATGAAACAAGCGATGCGGCCGGTCAAGAGCTTTAACGCTCAAACCGCCGCTGAGCTTGTCTATAGCTTAACCACCAGGGTATTTCTATGGCGGCTATAGCACTGGCGTTGACCATGCCAATGACCGTTATTATGACGCGACTTACCGGGTCGAGGACGGTATTTGTGGTTTAAGCGCAGCGCACTGCCAAGTCGTAACTGGCCGAGTTTAACGCCGGTATAGAGTTTGGAGCTAAGACGATGCTTGCCAGCATGACTGCGATGATTGCAATCGCGTTGCTGGTGTTGGTGTTGATGCTGGTGTTGGCGTTGGCGTTGGTGTTGGTACTGACGTTGATATTGTCGATACTGGGCCTGTTTCAGCTGGCGCTTAGTTTGCTGATGCTGCCGGTATTGATAATGTTGTTGCCGTTGCTGCCGATAGTTAGGGTTATGAGGTTTTTTATACTTCGTCTCAGCCCGATAGCAGTGTCCCTGTTGACAGTAATACACAGGCTTATCCGATCGATGTTGGCGCTCAGCCTGTGCATGCGCAATAGCCTGAGTTGAAACCGAGCCGAGCAGTAAAACCAAGCCAGTTCTGAGCAAATGGGATAGCCTTGTATATAACATGATAAATCGCCCCTAAAGTTGCGGAGATGGGTAAGCAGTAAACCCAATGTAGTTTTCAGCCCATGAATAAGGCCTGAACTTTTCCAGCACCCCAGGCTAGGGTTACACTGAGCATATTAAGGCTTGAATACTTACATCAGCATAGTGATGTAGCGCAACATTGAGTTTTGGCAAAACCTCTGCGACGCCAGGGCTCGGGTCCCAGCCCAGATATTATTGAGGAGAAGTATTATGTACCAACCACCCAACTTCGCCGTTGTCACACCTTATATTATTGTCCACGGGGCAGCGGCCTTTATTGAATTTGTACTACACGCCTTTAGTGCCGAGGAAGTTGGCCGCTCCGAAAAAAATGGCCGCATTCTTAACGCCCAAATCAACATTAGCGACTGCGCTATTATGGTGGCCGAGGCCAAGCAAAATTTGGCCGCCATGCCCAGCGCCTATTATTTATATGTTGATGACGTCGATGATACAATGGCCACGGCTCAGGCCGCCGGTGGTGAATTGGTTTTCGTCGCCGAAGATATGCCCTATGGTGACCGCCAAGGTGGCATTAAGGATCCTTTTGGCAATTACTGGTGGATTTCAAAACGACTTGAGCACAGCAGCTATTATGACTGAATTATTGAGCACCAAGCGTCTAGTATTGCGCAGCGCTGAGCTCAGCGATGATAATTTTATCTACCACATCATGAATGACCCAAGCTGGTTAAACGGTATAGGTGACCGAGGTATTCACGACCTCAGCTGCGCCCGCCTGCATATTCGCGACAGCATGCAACAAAGCTATCAAGACCGAGGCTTTGGTATGTATATTGTTAGCCGCCTGGAACAAACAAATGTTCCCATCGGCCTATGTGGTTTAATAGATCGACCCGGTCTAGAGCATATCGATATTGGCTATGCCCTGCTGCCGCAATTTACCGGTCAAGGTTTTGCCTTGGAAGCGGCCCAAGCCATGCTTAAACACGGCCTAGACACCTTGGGCATTGAAAAGATCATTGCCATCACGGCAGAATCCAATACCCGCTCCGCACTGCTATTAGAAAAACTAGGCATGCATTTTCGCAAAATGATTCAGCTGCCTGGCAGCCAAGAAAAAAGCCGCTTGTTTTATTAACCCTATTCTAACGAATAACTATTTAAACTTCAGAATAAGCCGCTTGAATGGCTTGCAGCTGGTCTTGATGACTGGCATCGCCATAGGGGATCAATAGCTGCATTAGCTGAAACACCATACTGTGCACAGCTTGCTCTGGGGTGCTGACTTTTGTGGTCAGTTCAATATAGGAAAACCACTGGTTCAACAATAGGTTTAAGTTTTGACACAGGGGCACTAAAACCGACTCATCAAAGCTAATAATACCGAGCTCGCGCATAGCGACAACGAGCTTGCCCAGCCCTACTTCCGTTTTTTGGTAGCTATTCAACAAGGGTTTTTTAAGTTCAGGGAAGCGTAAAATCAATTCACTGGGATTACGATAGACAAAACGATAGTTAAACACCTGCTCACTCAGCACATACAGGTACATCCAATAATCTTCTAGGCTATGCAAACTTGCGGCGGGGTTATTTAGAATTTCAGCCAAGGCCGCCAAATGCTGCTTGAGCAATTCGCCAATAATGACTTCCTTGCCTTTAAAGTGATAATACAAATTACCCGGACTCATATCTAACTCATTGGCAATATCGACGGTACTAACACTGGCCTCAGCCTCTTGGTTAAATAAGCTCAGGCTGGTTAATAAAATCTTGTCCTTGGTCTTCATCCACTATCCAGCGCAATGGTAAAAGCAAATAGTCGCAGTTTACGCAAAAAAAAGCCAGCCAAGAAAACTTGGCTGGCTATAACGGGTAAAACTACGACAAACTGTTAGGAGGGATTAAGCCTCTACTTTCGCTTCAACCTTCTTAGCTTCAACTTTGGCAGCAGGAGCAACTTGCTCAGCCTGCATGGCTTTAACTGTTTTGCTAACACTGTTAATGTTCTTTTTCATGCTATCAACCGACTTGATCAACGCATCTAATTTTGTCTCTAGGCGCTCGATACCTTCGTTGTTATCGCCACCCAAGGAGAAGGCGCCACGAACCTTATTCAAACGCTCTTCCAGCGTATTGCTGATGCTGTCGCTAAGCTTACGACTGCTAACCTTGTCTTTGGTTTCGCTAATCTTTTCTTTAGTTTCATTGATAACATCAAGAGTTTCAGCTTCTAGCTCTTCGCCCTTTTTTACTAGGTCATCAAACAATTTAGGGGTTTCTTTGCTGGCCTTTTCGTAAACATCTTTGGCTTCATCAAAAGCCTTACCGTAGGCACCTAAACCTGCCAACCAAACGTTTTTGGCGAAATCGCCGGCTTTATCGATGTTGCTCTTTACTTCAGTTTCGTTCGCATCTTGTTTAGACATAATCAGCCTCCATCGGCTTTTAGGTAGTGGGTAATATTCAATGGAGGCCACTTTAGCTAGATAAATTAGAAAGCGCATACTAAAAACAAAAAAACGTTGAGATTCCCCCAAACAAGGTCCAAATAACCGCACTGCCCCCGCCCTGCAACCCGTTAAAACTAAGCCCCTACGCTTGATAGCACAAGCACGGCCCGGCTGGGCCGGGAGCTAGCCTTAGACGGAGCAGATATCATCTATAGCACAAGCGATCGCGCTCACATTGGCATAACCTAGTCGCTCTAACTGCTCAGCCGCCAAACAGGCACGCGCACCTGAAGCACAATGAATATAGACGGGCTTAAGGCTATCGGCGAAATTTGACGACATTTTCATCTCTACTACACCGCGGGGCATATTGATGGAATTCGGCGCGGGCTTTGCTGCCACCTCGTCGGGCTCGCGCACATCAATAAGCACACCATTATTGGCTGCGATTTCTATTTTAGCCTCAGCGGCACTGAGGACACGAATATTGGCCCGCACCTCAGCAATCAATTCAGGTATAGGTTTTAGCATGACACCACCTCTTTGGAATAAAGCCTGGTATATTAGCACACACTAAATAACAAACAACACCATCGCCCCGCCTTCGGGTTTTGCCGGGGAATGTCTTACGCCAAGCCAGCTCAACTTTTCAATGACCGTGCTTTCTATGTCAGCCGGAGCATCGGCAGCCTAAAAAAACCTGTCATAATATGGCTGGCAATCACGGCCAGCCATAATTTCATCAGCCCAATAGCCGCCATTGACCAGCGAAACCCTTTCGCTGCAAAGGAAAATCAATCAGTTCGACCTAAGCGACCGACAACATGGCAGGGGCTTGCGCAACAGATCTATTCCCTGTAAGTTTGGCTTTGGATGCAGTAAATAAAACAAACGGATTCTCAGTCAGTTTTACTATTTACCGACCTACGAATCCAGTTGCACTAGAGGTGTTTACCGCTAATGGAATTTTGGTTTTGTGCTTGTCTTCAGTTCTACCTTTATTTCTTCCCCCTGAAAATTCAGCGCGGGGCACGCCCCCCTAATGCCTCTTACTTTTCCTTCATTAAACACCTGACTGCTTACTCTCCAACCAGAGGGCAGCATTAATGCCCGAACCCTATAGCACTGGAATATGGCCACTATTGGTTTACTTTGTCATGGTCTTGGCTCTGGTCGCCACCATGTTAATTCTATCTTGGCTGCTGGGCCAACGACGCCGCGAACAAGCGACTAACGAGCCCTATGAGTCCGGCATTGTCGCCGTCGGTGATTCGCAAGTACGCATCTCAGTAGAATTTTATTTGATCGCCATTTTTTTTGTTATCTTCGATTTAGAAACAGTTTTTATTTTCGCCTGGGCCATCGCTTTTTTTGAGCTGTCTTGGTATGGCTACTTTGCGGTATTGCTATTTATTATCATTCTCGCCATAGCCCTAATCTATGAATGGCGTTCCGGCGCCCTGGACTGGGGCAAAAAAACTCGCCAAGGCTTAAGCACAAAAGCCAAGATAGATAGCGCTGTAGGAGCTGATTGATGAAATGGAGTTTAACTCGGCCTGAAGACAATACCATCGCCAGCAGCATGGACCAGGGTGTGGTCGACCAGCAAATACAACGCAATGTGCTTTTTGCTAATTTGGAAGATTTAATTTCCTGGGGCCGAGCCCATTCTTTATGGCCTTTTAATTTTGGCCTATCTTGCTGCTATGTCGAGATGGCGACCGCCTTCACCAGCCGTCACGATATAGCCCGCTTTGGCTCAGAGGTTATTCGCGCCACTCCAAGGCAGGCCGACTTAATGGTGATTTCTGGCACTTGTTTTCTAAAAATGGCACCGGTGATACAAAGACTCTACCAACAGTTATTGGAGCCACGCTGGGTAATTTCCATGGGGTCCTGTGCTAATTCTGGCGGCATGTACGACATTTATTCAGTGGTACAAGGGGTCGATAAATTTATTCCCGTCGATGTTTATGTGCCCGGCTGCCCACCCCGCCCCGAGGCCTTAATGCAAGGCTTAATAATGTTGCAAGAATCTATTAAGCAAGAGCGCCGCCCCCTGAGCTGGTGTGTTGGCGACCAAACTGTGGTGAAGCCCCAACCGCTCAGCCAGCGAGACCAATTAAGCGCCGAGCGCAGCCTCGCCACCGAGCTAAGGCCACCGACAAAAATTTAAGAACATAATGATTTACGCAGTATTCAGAGCACAGGAAGTCCTGAACCATTAGTTTAAGCAGCGATGCGGTACCCGACAATAACAAGCGGTCATTACCAGCCACATAAGTCAGGGATTTAAATGCAAGCAGCCAGCCAAGAACACCGCCAGCCAATAGAGCTAGAATTGCAGCAGCAGTTTGGTGAGCGCGTTTTTGTTAAACAAGACTGCGCCGATGGCATTACCACGCTGTGGGTAGATCGAGGCCAAATCATCGCGGTGCTGTCTTTTCTTAAACCCTGCTACACCATGCTGTACGATCTTTTTGCTATTGATGAACGCTGTCGCCAACATCGCCAAGGCCAGCCACAGGCCGACTACAGCGTGGTTTATCAGCTGCTCTCTTTGGCACAAAATCAAGACCTGCGGATAAAGGTCGCCCTATCGGCACAACAACTTGAATTACCCAGCGTGATCTCGGTCTGGCCCAACGCTAATTGGTATGAACGCGAAGCCTGGGATATGTTTGGTATTGTCTTCACCGGGCACCCTAACCTATGCCGTATATTGCTGCCGCCCACCTGGGAAGGACACGCACTGCGTAAGGATCATCCGGCCCGGGCCACCGAGATGCCGCCCTTCGCCATGACCGAGCAGCGACAAGAAGCCGAACAAGAAGCGCTGCGGTTTCGCCCCGAGGACTGGGGCATGAAAACCGCCGCCGAGGGCAGCGAGTATATGTTCCTCAACCTCGGCCCCAACCACCCCAGTGTGCACGGGGTTTTTCGCATTGCCCTACAACTAGACGGCGAAGTGGTTATCGATGCAGTGCCCGATATTGGTTACCACCACCGCGGCGCCGAAAAAATGGCCGAGCGGCAAACTTGGCACAGCTTTATTCCTTATACCGACCGCATCGATTACCTCGGTGGCGTCATGAACAACCTGGCCTATATACAAAGCGTTGAAATCCTTGCGGGTATCGAGGTGCCTGCCAGGGCGAAAACTATTCGCATTATGTTGGCCGAGCTATTTCGTATTTCCAGCCACTTGGTTTATTACGGCACCTTCGCCCAAGATATCGGCCAGATGTCACCGGTGTTTTATATGTTTGCCGACCGCGAGCGTTTGTTTGGCATTATCGAAGCCATTACCGGTGGCCGTATGCACCCAGCCTGGTTTCGTATCGGCGGCGTCTGCCAGGATTTACCCGAAGGCTGGCAGGCATTGGTATTAGAATTTATCGACAGCATGCCGGCACGCTTGCAACATTACGACAAGATGGTGATGCAAAATAAAATTCTGCAAGAGCGCACTATCGGCATTGGCGTCTACAGTCAGCAAGAAGCCATCGACTGGGGTATTACCGGCCCCGGCTTACGTGCCACCGGCAGCGATTGGGATATCCGCCATAAGCGCCCTTATGGGGGCTATGAAGATTTTGATTTTGACACCATCACCGCCCGTGGTGGTGATTGCTACGATCGCAGCGTGGTTCGGATCGAAGAGATTTATGAAAGCTTAAAGATCGTGCGCCAATGTGTCGAGAAGATGCCGGCCGGGCCCTATAAAAGCGAGCACCGTTTAACCACCCCGCCAGCAAAAGAAAATACCATGCACGATATCGAAACCCTGATTCATCATTTTTTAAATGTTAGCTGGGGGCCGGTAATACCGGCCGGCGAAGCCTCGATCATGATTGAAGCCACCAAGGGTTTAAACAGCTACCACCTAATCAGCGACGGTGGTACCAGCTCCTACCGCAGCCGCATACGCACCCCCTCGTTTCCACATTTGCAACAGATACCCCTTATTTCAAAGGGCCTGATGATAGCCGACCTTATTGCCATCATCGCCAGCATCGATTTTGTTATGGCGGATGTCGACCGATGAACAATAACAACAGCCAAGTACCAAGCACCGGCTTAATCCAGACGGATATTGCCTCGGTTTTAAGTCCGCAGGAATTGGCTGCCATTGATGCCGAACTCAAACATACGCCCTACCCGGCTGGCGCCGCCATTGATGCCTTAAAAATTGTTCAGCAACAACGCGGCTGGGTTTCTGACTCATGCTTGCAGGCTATTGCCAAACACTTGCACATGTCGGTCCATGAGCTCGACGGCATCGCTACCTTTTACAATTTGATTTATCGCCAGCCAGTAGGAAAAGAAGTCATTTTATTTTGCAACAGCGTCAGCTGCTGGCTCTGTGGCAGCGATCAAATTAAGGAAAAAATATCGAACAAACTGGGCATCGACTTTGGTCAAACCAGCGCCGACGGTCGTTATACCTTAATTCCAGTACCCTGCCTGGGTGCCTGCGATAAAGCCCCGGTGATGATGTTGGGCGAACAGTTAATTAGCCAGCTCGATGAGCAAAAATTAGAAATACTGACAATAGAAGACAGCAAGCCTGATAAGGCATAACTAGAAACCAGAAGTTAAAACCGATAGCTGAAAACTATGTTAAAAGAAAAAGTCCTAACCCGAAATATCGGCCCAGAACAGGGCCCAACCGATATCACCGCCTACCAAGCTAACGGCGGCTACCGCGCTTTGCGTAAAGCTCTGGCCAGCTTGTCGCCGCAAGATTGTCTGGACCAGATCAGCGCGTCCAATTTGCGTGGTCGTGGCGGTGCTGGTTTCCCCACCGGGATGAAATGGAGCTTTGTACCCATGGGCGATAAGTGCAGCCCCGGTCCCAAGTACCTAGTCTGTAATGCCGATGAGATGGAACCCGGCACGTTTAAAGATCGATTATTGATCGAATGTGATCCACATCAGTTAATCGAGGGTATGATTCTCGCGGCTTATACCATTGGCGCCGACATTTCCTACATTTTTATTCGCGGTGAATACAGTTTGCCGATTGAGCGTTTGCGTACCGCCCTGGCTGAATGTTATCAACAGGGCATGCTGGGGAAAAATATCCTCGGCAGCAGTTACAGCCTAGAAATGTATTTACACCCCAGTGCCGGTCGTTATATCTGCGGTGAAGAGACCGCTTTAATTAACGCCCTAGAAGGCAAGCGCGCCAATCCCAGGGCCAAGCCACCCTTCCCTCAGGTCAGCGGCTTATGGGGCCGGCCCACCATCGTTAACAATGTCGAAACTCTTTGTAATATCCCGCATATTATCGATCGCGGCGCTGACTGGTTTAAGTCCCTAGGTCTGGGCGAAGACGCCGGCACTAAAATGTTTGGTGCCAGTGGCCGGGTTAAAAACCCCGGTTGCTGGGAGATGCCCATGGGTACACCGATACGTTACATTTTTGAGCAGCTGGCCGGTGGCATGCAAGACGGCTTGAATTTAAAAGGCTTTTTACCCGGCGGCGGTTCCACCGATTTTTTACTGCCCGAACATTTAGACCTGGCGATGGATTACAACGTCATCGGCAAAGCCGGCAGCCGTATGGGCACCGGCACCATGATCATTCTTGACGACCAGCGCTGCCCGGTGGGCATGGTGTTAAATTTAATTCGTTTTTTTGCCCATGAATCCTGTGGCTTTTGCACCCCCTGTCGCGAAGGTCTGCCTTGGGCCAGGCAAGTTTTGGAAGATATTGAAGCCGGTCGCGGCCGCCAGGAAGACTTGGACACCCTGGAGTACCAAATTAATTATATCGGTGCCATGGGCAATACCCATTGCGCCTTGGCGCCCGGCGCCATGGAGCCGTTGCAAAGTGCTCTCAAATATTTTCGCCAAGACTTTGAGCAACATATCCGTGCTGGCTGCTGCCCCTATCAAATACCCGCAAGCTCCGCCCGACAACCAGCCTCAGGTGTAGGAGCTAGCTTATGATTAATGCGCCTCAACTTTACGAATTTGGGTCGACAATAAATAGGGTGTCTTTAATCCGGCTTAGCCTTGGCGTTTTATTTTCCAGACCCGCCGTTAATCTGTGGACTCTAGCCATCCAGGCTCTCGGTCTTCGGCCAAGGCTAATCCTAACTATTAAGGCCACCGCACATTCTCCAATAAATGAATTTTGGTATTGGTTTTTCAGCCCTCTGCCGCAAGGCAGCGGCAATGGAGCCCCCATGGACGGGTTCACGGCGCGATGAAAAATCAATGCCCAAGTTCATTTTGGCACAATCTTAACGCCATAGAAATTCAGGCGAAAATGGGCGCTCACGTATGTATTTAATGACACTGCGAGGCTATAGCAATAATGATTAACATCATCATCGATGGCCAGGACTATCAAGTAGAGCCGGGAGAAAACCTGCTGCAGTCTTGTTTAAATGCCGGCCTCGATCTGCCCTATTTTTGCTGGCACCCAGCCATGGGCTCGATTGGTTCCTGCCGTCAATGCGCCGTGTTGCAATACCAAAATGCCGAAGATCAACGCGGTAAAATCGTTATGGCCTGCATGACTCCGGTCAGCGACGGCGCCCGGTTTTCACTGCAAGCGGATAAGGCCGCCGAGTTTAGGCAGGCCATTGTTGAATCTCTTATGCTCAACCATCCCCACGACTGCCCTGTTTGCGCCGAAGGCGGTGAATGCCATCTGCAAGATATGACGGTGCTGGTGGGCCATAGCCAACGTCGTTATCGGGGTTTAAAAAACACCCACCGCAATCAATACCTAGGCCCGCTGATTAACCACGAAATGAATCGCTGCATCAGCTGTTATCGCTGCGTGCGTTTTTACCGCGATTATGCCGGCGGCGATGACCTGGCCGCGCTGGCCAGCCATGACCATGTGTATTTTGGTCGCCACCAAGACGGTGTGCTGGAAAATGCCTTTTCCGGAAACCTGGTTGAGGTCTGCCCGACTGGGGTCTTTACCGATAAACCCCTACTCAAGCAATACAGCCGCAAATGGGATTTACAATCCGCGCCGTCGATCTGCAATAACTGCAGTGTCGGTTGTAATACCATGCCGGGGGAGCGCTACGGCAAGCTAAAACGTATACACAACCGTTTTAACCCTGAACTTAATGGCTATTTTTTGTGTGACCGAGGGCGTTTTGGCAGCGGTTATATTAATGGTTCACAGCGACTTGATTATGCCGGAGTAAAAAGCCAAGAACCTGGCGATAATAGTTTTAAAGCCATAGAGCAAGATATTGCACTGGCCACTGCCAACCAGTGGCTGCAACAATCGGATGCCGATAAAACCTGGGCTATTGGCTCGAGCCGGGCATCAACCGAAGCTAATTTTTTATTGGCTGAACTGATTGGCGCAGAACATGTTGTCGCCGGGCTGAGCGAACAAGAAGCTCAAATTAACCAGCGCATTGCGCAGATATGCCAGCACAGTGGTATTGCTACACCGTCGATTGCCGAGATCGAAAATGCCGACGCCATCTTAATTCTGGGTGAGGACATCAGCAATACCGGGCCACGAATCGCTCTGGCGCTGCGGCAATCGGTGCGCAACAAAGCTTATCAATTGGCGGCGGATATGCGCTTGCAAACTTGGCAAGATGCGGCGATTAGAAACCTGGCGCAAAGCCAACGTTCGCCGTTATTTATTATCTCCGCCACCGAGTCCGGCCTGGACGATGTCGCCGCCGAGCTTGTGTCTTTAGCACCGGATCAAATAGCCAGTTTTGGCCAGCAAATCGCAGCCCAAATACAGCAGCCGGATGAATCGGCGACCGAACAAATTAAAACCATTACCAAGGCGTTATTGGGCGCTAAAAAGCCACTAATTTTAAGTGGCAGCAGCCTGCAGCACGCGGGCATTGTCGAAGCGGCTTTGGCGGTGGCCCAGTCACTTCAAGACCAGTCACTGCAAGCCCAGCAGCAAGCCCAGCCTCAACATGTCAGTTTGAGTTATTGCTTGCGCGATGCCAATAGCATGGGCCTGGCTTTATTGAGCTCGCCCAAGAATTGTTTAACCTCGTTATTAGCCGACGAAGTTGAAATAGATACCCTACTCATCCTGGAGAATAATCTTTACCGACAGCTGCCGCCAAAACAAGTGCAGCAGCTGCTCGGCAAAGCTAAACGTATTATCGCCTTGGATTGTATCGAGCACGCTACGCTTGAACACTGCGACCTGGTATTGGCCACGGCTTCTATTGTCGAGAGCTCCGGCAGCCTGATAAATTTTGAGGGCCGGGCGCAGCGTCACTACCCGGTCTTTGCCCCAGCCGAGCAGCGCCTAGCCAGCTGGCAATGGCTATTACAACTAGGCCAGGCGGCGGCCAACAAAACCTTCGCTACGCTACAGGGCTTCGACGATGTGGTCCAAGCCTGCGCCAGCAGCAGTCCAGTATTATCCGGCTTAAGCCAGGCTGCACCCAGCCAGGACTTTAGCCAGCAGGGCTTAAAAATACCGCGCCAAAGTCATCGCTACAGCGGTCGCACCGCGATGCACGCCGATGTCTCGGTGCACGAACCCCAGCAGCCACAAGATTCAGAAACTCCGCTGGCCTACACCATGGAAGGTTTAAACCGCGACCAACCCGCCGCACTCAAGCCCTTTGTCTGGGCGCCCGGCTGGAACTCTAACCAAGCCCAACAAAAAGGCAGTTTTAACAAGCAGCAGCAAGAAATTGACGGCCTAAATAACAACGCGGCGGCGGGTCAAAAATTGTTTGCTAAACGAGATAAAACCAAGCAACTCATTGCCGCACACACACCGCCGATGGATCAAACTTCAGCAACGCCGGAAGGCATGTGGCAGCTAATTGCCCTATACCGGGTTCACGGCAGCGACGAACTATCCAGCTACACCGATGAAATTGCCGAGCTATCCGGTCCGGCTTTTATTGGCCTGGATCAATCGGTAGCCACCCAGCTGCAAGTTAACAGCGGTGATGGCCTGGTGTTAGACACCGGCACCGAACAGCTGAGCCTAGAAGTAAAAATTCTCAGCCGCGTGGCAAAAAATTGTGTCGCCTTTTGCGCCGGTTTTGAACAAACCCAAGGCTTACATAGTGGACAGCCAGTCGCGTTACAACGCGACCCACAATGGCAAGCGCGACCGTTATTAATTGCCACCGATATCAGCAACCCCAATGCGCCAACAATAAGTAGCGGGGGCAGACATGTCTGAGCTTAACCCGGTACTTTTTGCCCTGCTGGTTTTGGTCGGCGGTATTGCCGGCGCCGCCATATTGACTTGGTGGGAGCGGCGTTTATTAGGTTTCTGGCAAGACCGACTCGGGCCCAATCGCCTTGGGCCGTTTGGCATAGGCCAAGTCGCCGCCGATATGATCAAACTGTTATTTAAAGATGATTGGGTGCCGCCCTTCGCCGACCGCGCGGTCTTTATCTTTGCCCCCACCGCTATCGTGGTTGCCATGATGATGGGTTTTGCGGTGGTGCCCTTTGGCCCAGGCGCCTACATTGTTGATCTAAATATCGGCCTATTATTTTTTCTCGGCATGACCTCGCTGGCGGTGTATAGCGTGCTGCTGGGTGGTTTGGCCTCCAATAACAAATACGCTCTACTGGGTGGTTTGCGTTCAGCCGCGCAAATGATTAGCTACGAAGTATTTATGGGTTTGTCGTTGATGGGCGTGGTCATGATGAGCGGCAGCTTTAGCTTGGTGGATATTGTCGAGGCGCAAAAAGACGGCTGGTTTTGTCTCAGCCAGTTTCTCGGCCTAGTGGTATTTTTGGTGGCCGGCATCGCCGAAAGCCACCGCCTACCGTTTGATTTGCCCGAGGCCGAACACGAGCTCACCGCAGGCTTTCACACCGAATACGGCGGCATGAAATTCGCCATGTTTATGCTCGGTGAATACCTCGGCCTGATGCTAATTTCCTGCATGATTGTCAGCTTATTTTTTGGCGGCTGGCTGGGTCCTTGGCTACCACCTTTTTTATGGTTTGCCATCAAAGTATTTATTGTAATTTGCTTTTTTGTATTGCTGCGGGCGGCTATCCCCCGCCCCCGCTATGACCAATTAATGTCACTGGGCTGGAAGGTGATGCTGCCAATCAGCCTGTTTAACCTGCTGCTCAGCGGCGCCATTCTACTTTGGCTGGAGGGCAGCCCATGATCAGCCAAATACGCACGGTGTGGCGGGTGTTAAAACATACCTTTAGCAAGCCCGAAACGGTGCAGTACCCGGAACAAAAACCCTATTTAGCACCGCGCTACCGCGGTCGTATCGTCCTGACCCGCGACCCCGATGGCGAAGAACGCTGTGTTGCTTGCAACCTCTGCGCCGCCGCCTGCCCAGTTGATTGCATCGCCTTGCAAAAAGATAGCCGTGAGGACGGCAGCTGGTACGCCGAATTTTTTCGGATTAATTTTTCCCGCTGTATTATGTGTGGCATGTGTGAGGAAGCCTGCCCCACCTATGCCATCCAATTGACCCCAGACTTTGAGATGTGTGAATACGACCGTCAGAATATGGTTTATGAAAAGGAGCACCTATTAATTAACGGTGTCGGCAAATACCCCGACTACAATTTTTATCGAGTATCCGGCCTGCAGACGGCCACCAAAGATAAAGGCGAAGCGGAAAACGAAGCCCAGCCCATCGATGTGCGGAGCCTGCTGCCATGAAACTCATTGGAGCCAAATTATGTTAGGCCTCAGCCTCTTTTATATCGCCGCCGCGGTGGCTTTGGCGGCGACGGTGATGGCCATGAGCCGAACCAATGCGGTGCACGCTCTAATCTATTTGATTGTATCGCTATTGGCGGTAGCGGTGGTTTTCTTTTTACTCGGCGCACCTTTTGCGGCTGCACTTGAAGTCGTCATCTATGCCGGTGCCATTATGGTGTTGTTTGTTTTTGTCATCATGATGCTCAACCTTGGCGACCGCGGCGAACAACAGGAAAAGCAGCTGCTACAGCCAAAAATTTGGTTGGGGCCAGTCTTTTTGGCGCTGCTGCTGTTGGCTGAACTGATCTATATAATGGCCGCCACCGAAGTCCAACTCGATGTTGAAATCATTAGCGCCAAGCAAGTCGGCATCAGCCTCTATGGGCCCTATGTGCTGGCGGTAGAAATTGCCTCGATGCTGTTATTAGCCGGTTTAGTCGGCGCCTATCATCTAGGTCGCCAACACTTACGCCGCGACCAAGAACCGACCGCAACACCGAAGCAGATTGAGGAGCCACGCTAATGCAGGGACTCAACATTCCACTCAACCATGTGCTGTTGCTGGCCAGTTTATTATTCTCTATCGGCATGCTGGGTTTGATGATACGGCGCAATATTATTTTTATTTTAATGTCGCTGGAAGTCATGCTCAATGCCGCAGCGCTGGCGTTTATCGCGGCGGGGGCCCACTGGGGCCAGGCCGATGGGCAGATTATGTTTATGCTTATTCTAACCGTCGCCGCCGCTGAGGTCGCCGTCGGCCTAGGCTTGGTATTGCAACTGCAGCGGCGCTTTAAATCCTTAGATATGGACAAGGTGAACAGGATGCGAGGTTAATGATGCGCGAACTGGTCTGGCTTATTCCACTCACCCCCTTGCTGAGCTCGGTGTTATTAATGCTCGGTTCGGGTCGCTTACCCCGTCGATTGATCGCTCTGATCGGCGTTACTTCGGTTGGCATCGCCGCGCTGCTGAGCCTGGCCCTACTGCTGGATTTTTTAGGCTCGCCCGAACCCTTCAAGGTGCTGCTGTGGAATTGGCTGCAAGTCGGTAGTTTTAATGCCCAAATCGCTTTTCATATTGATGGCCTAACGCTGGTCATGATGTCGATCATCACCGGGGTTGGATTTCTAATTCATTTGTTTTCCAGCGAGTTTATGCAGCAAGATGACAGCTATGCCCGCTACTTTGGCTATCTCAATTTATTTGTAGCCGCCATGTTAGTACTGGTGCTGGCCGACAATTTGTTATTGCTGTATTTGGGCTGGGAAGGCGTTGGCGTATGCAGTTATTTATTAGTCGGTTTTTGGTACCAGGACAGCGGCAACGGCCGCGCCGCACGCAAGGCATTTATTGTTACTCGCATTGGCGATACCGCCATGGCTCTGGGCCTGCTGCTACTGTTTAGCGAATTTGGCTCATTACATATCGCCACCATTAATGGTTTGGCGGCGCAGCAATGGCAAGGTGGCGGCGCCATACCACTGCTGGCCTGCTGCTTATTATTGGCCGGGGCGGCGGGAAAATCGGCCCAGCTGCCACTGCATACCTGGCTGCCGGACGCCATGGCCGGGCCCACGCCGGTCAGCGCTTTGATCCACGCGGCGACCATGGTCACCGCCGGAGTCTATTTAATTGCCCGTCTGCATCCGTTATTTTTATCGGTACCTACGGCCATGGTGATCATCGCGCTAATAGGTTTGAGCACCTCATTGTTAGCGGCTTTTAGCGCGCTGTGTCAGCAGGATATAAAACGTATTTTGGCCTACTCGACCATAAGCCAAATTGGCTATATGTTTTTAGCTCTGGGGGTTGGCGCCTGGAGTGCCAGCATTTTTCACTTAATGACCCATGCTTTTTTTAAGGCGCTATTATTTTTAGCCGCCGGGGCCATTATCCACTGCCTGCACCACGAACATAATATTTTTAAAATGGGCGGCTTACGCAGCCGCTTACCCATCGTGTTCTGGAGTTTCCTATTCGGTTCGGCGGCCCTGGCGGCGCTGCCATTGACCTCCGGATTTTTCTCCAAGGATGCCATTTTATTACAAGCCTATCTGGTGCCTGGGCTCGGCCCCTGGCTATGGCTGGCGGCTTTATTGGGCGCCTTATTGACCGCGCTGTACAGTTTTCGCTTAGTGTTTGTGGTGTTTTTTGGCGAGGCCCATACCCAGCCAGATAAACAACCCGGGCTAAGAATGTCCCTGCCCTTGGCCATACTCTGCCTGCTGGCTTTTTTTGGCGGCTGGCTGACCATTCCGGTAAGCGACGTCTTTCCACCACAATCATCACAGCACCCGGCGCTATGGGTGGAAGTGATCTCCATTACAGTACCACTGCTAGGCTTGTTACTGGCTTACCTGCTCTACGCAGGCAAACAAATTAATCGCCAGCAGTTGCAGCAAGCCCAATGGGCGCAGAGCTTAAAAGGTTTCTGGCGGCGCGGCTGGGGCTTCGACCAATTGTATACCTGGCTATTTGTCCGCCCGTACCACGGCTTGGCTAAATTATTAAAAAACGAACCCTTGGATCGTTGCTATCATGGCATTGTCGCGATATTTCAAAATGCCAACCTGGCCCTCGCCGCCAGCCAAAACGGCCGCCTGCGCAGCTACCTGGCGGTGATGGTGTTTGGCTTGGTGATGTTGCTGGCCCTGTCCCTGGGAGCACAGCGATGATCATGATTGAGCTGATTGGCATCTTATTATTCGGTGGTGTACTGGCTTTAATCGCCGAGAAATTTCATCCCCGGGCCCCGGTCTGGACCGCCTTGGCGGTCATCATCAGCGCCGGAATATATTTGCTGTGGGTATTTATCGACCTGCCCGCCATCAGCAGCCAGCCCACCGACCCCAACAATGCACAAACATGGTTGATGCATATCAGCCTGGCCTGGATCCCTAGCTTTGGTATCCGGCTGGAGCTGGCAATGGATGGCCTCAGCTTATTGATGGTGGCATTAAGCCTGGTCTTGGGCGCTGTCGCCGTTTGCTCCTCTTGGACCGACGTCAAACAAAAGCTGGGGTTTTTTGAGGCCAACCTGCTCTGGACCTTGGCCGGCGTGCTGGGTGTATTCCTGGCCATGGATATGATTCTGTTTTTCCTATTTTGGGAAGTGATGTTAATACCCATGTATTTTTTAATCGCTATCTGGGGCCATGAAAAGCGCGCCTACGCCGCGATGAAATTTTTTATCTTCACCCAGGCCAGTGGCCTATTGATGTTGGTCGCTATTATCACCCTGGCCAGCCTGCACCAACAAAGTAGCGGCGAGTGGAGCTTCAGCTATTTCGATTTACTGAATACCCCGCTGTCGCAGCAAACGGCGCACTACCTAATGCTGGGCTTTTTTATTGCCTTTGTGGTTAAGCTGCCCAGCTTTCCCTTTCACCCCTGGCTGGCTGACGCCCATACCCAAGCACCCACTGCCGGCAGTGTTATTTTGGCGGGCATATTACTGAAAACCGGTGCCTACGGTTTAATTCGTTTTGCCATCCCGCTGTTCCCCCAAGCCTCGCTGGAATTTTCCAAGGTGGCCATGTTATTAGGTGCCGCCGGAATTATTTATGGTGCGGTATTGGCGTTTCGCCAAACCGACTTTAAACGCTTAGTGGCTTACAGCAGTGTTAGCCATATGGGTTTTGTCCTGCTTGGCATATACGCTTGGAATGAGCTGGCGCTGCAAGGAGCGGTAATGCAAATGGTCGCTCACGGTTTTAGCACCTCGGCCTTATTTATGGTGGCCGGTTCCTTGCAGCAGCGTTTACACAGCCGCGATCTAAATTTAATGGGCGGTCTGTGGCAAAGCATGCCACGCATGGGCGCGGTAAGCCTATTTTTTATTATCGCTTCCCTGGGCCTGCCTGGCCTGGGAAATTTTGTCGCCGAATTTTTGGTACTGCTCGGGCTGTTCCAAACCGATCGCTGGCTGGCGGTTATTGCCGCCTTGGGCTTAATCACCGGCGCCGCCTATTGTTTGATTTTGATGCAAAGATCTTTCCAGGGTGAACCCAGTGAAAAACACCGTGGTCTGGTCGATTATGGCGGCCGCGAAATGGTCTGCATGACGGTGATGATGCTGGCCCTGATTATTCTTGGGCTTTACCCGCAGCCGGTATTGGACGTGGCTCGCCCCGTGGTGGTTGGCTTGTTGCAGTTTGCCGGCGCAGGGGTAAATTTGGCGGGGCTAGCACCATGAGTAAAATAGAACTGCTGGCGCTGCAACCCATTATTATTTTATCTCTCAGCACTTTGGTGCTGATGCTGCAAACATCAATAAAACGCCATTCTGGCCTGGCTAGAATGATTGCCCTGCTGGGTTTGGGGCTGGCACTGCTCAGTTGTTATTCGGTCAGCGAATTGCTGACGCAGCAAAATTCTGGCGTCGCGGCGATGCAAATAACGGCGTTAATCATGGTTGACCAGTGGGGCTTATTTTTTACCGCCTTGCTGCTATTTACCGCCATGGTGACACTGGTTTTATCTCGGCAGGAAAAAGCAGAGGACGATCGCGGTGATGAATACTACCTATTATTACTGCTCGCCAGCCTAGGCGCTATCATACTAAGCCAAGCCAACCACGTCGCTAGCTTGCTGCTCGGGATGGAATTAATGGGCATTGCACTGTACGGTCTAATTGCATTTTCAGAAAAATCCGCGCTCGGCTTGGAGGCCGCAATTAAATACCTGGTCTTGTCCGCCTCCGCCTCCGCCATGCTGTTGTTTGGCTTCGCGCTACTCTATGCCGCCAGTGGCGAACTCAGCTTTGCCGGTATTGGAGCCAAGGCCGCTGCGGCCTATCAACAAAACCCCGTGTTGGTATTGGCCGCCATAGCCCTGCTGTTATCGGGGTTTGCCTTTAAGCTGTCACTGGTGCCCTTTCATATGTGGACCGCCGATGTTTACCAAGGCGCGCCCATTACAATCACCGCCTTTTTGGCCACCGTTGCTAAAGCCGCGATGTTAATTGTTCTATGTCGCATGTTTATCGACGCTCAACTGCAGCACTACTCCAGTTTTATCAATGCCCTGAGCTTACTGGCAATAGCATCAATGCTGGTCGGCAATATCTTAGCCCTGCGCCAGCTAAATATAAAAAGACTGTTGGCCTATTCCTCTATTGCGCATTACGGTTATCTGCTGATTGTCCTAATTGCCGCCAGCCATAACCAGACATTGATTACCGAAGCTAGCAGCTTTTATCTTTGCGCTTATATTTTTAGTAGCTTGGCGGCCTTCACCGCACTCGCCAATTTACACATAGATGATGGCGCCGAGGATCAATTTTCACTGCTCAAAGGCCTATTTTGGAGCCAGCCTTGGCAAGCCCTATTGCTGACCGCAGCACTGCTATCGCTGGCTGGCATTCCGCTAACGGCTGGGTTTATCGCCAAGTTCTATATTATTAATAGCGCCGTTGCGGGTTCTCACTGGCTCTTAGTTGGCAGCTTAGTCATCGCGAGTGCAACCGCAATTTTTTATTATCTGCGCCTTATTTTTGCCATGAGTAGACCAGCGGATACAGAGGCAAGCACCGTTGCCGTCATTTCCCACTCGCAGAACCTTTTGGCTTTCTTACTATTACTCTTGGTTTTATGGCTAGGCATCTGGCCGCAACCCCTAATTAGCTACCTCGGTGGTTTATAAATACCGCCTGAGTTGGCTGGTAGCTGTTCATCCAGCATCTGAATTGCTCTGAACAAAGTAAAAAGTACGTTTAGCGGTGTAAATAATTGGTTTTTAACACTGTTATGGGGCAATTTGGCCGTGAACTGAATAGTTACGATGGTTTTCGCAAATGTTCTGCTATATTAATATAAGCCTACATTTGCCGTTCGAGCAAAGGAGATAATAATGCTACGTTCCGTTGACCTCAGTGACTATATGTTACAAAACCCAGTCAAAATTCATGCCGACGCTGATCTATTTGCCGCTGTGGATTTAATTATTGAGCACAAAATATCCGGACTCTGCGTGGTCGGGGAAAACGACGCCTTGGTCGGCGTGCTATCTGAAATGGACTGTTTAAAAGCCATTTTATCGGCGGTCTATGATGAGAACAGCAATGTCGGTAATGTCAGTGATTATATGACCGCTGACGTAGATACCTGCGAGCTGCACGCCAATGTCGTTGACGTTACCAATGATATGCTGCAAAAAGGTCACCGTCGCCGCCCAGTGGTCAGCAACGGTCGCCTGGTCGGGCAGATTACCTGCCGTCGTTTACTTAGCGTGGTTAGCGAGTTTAATAAGAACTAGCGCTACTGGCTTCATGTTACATTTGCTTAGTGCGCGGCTGGTCCCATTGCTTTTACGCCGGAAATTAGTGTTTTTATCCGGCTTAGCTCTGGCGTTTTATTTTCCAGCCACGCCGTAAATCCGTCCTTCGGGGCTTCGCTTCGACTCCCTGTCTCAGCGAGGCTGGAAAACAAAACCCCAGATCTAAGCCTAGGCCCCCCACTAGTCCACGCTGGTTAATTTAATGCGTTACCGGTAGACCCTAATCTTAGGGCTAGCTTACGCCGTCCCTCGATTTACTGCTTATTAATAATGACCGCTTGAATACTGGTGTACTCTTCCAAGCCATACTTGGCGAACTCAACCCCAAAACCCGATTGTTTAACCCCGCCAAAAGGTACATTGGGCTGAATTGCGGCGTGGTTGTTAATCCAGGCAGTACCCGATTCTAAACGGCTGGCCAACTTCGCGGCCTTATCCAAATCACTTGACCAGATCGAGCCGCCCAAACCATTTTCATTATTGTTGGCGCGGTCGATAACCTCATCAATATCGCTGTATTTAATGATCGGTAAAATGGGGCCGAAGGGCTCCTCATCAACCAAGCGACAACCGTCAGTAATATCGGTAACAATGGTAATCGGATAAAAATACCCCGGTCCCGCAGGAGCTTCACCGCCGGTAACAAACGTAGCGCCGCAGGCTTTGGCGTCTGCCGCCAACTCCAACACGACATTAAGCTGGTCTTGGTTATTGACCGGACCGTAGTCCATGCCCTCTTCCAGTCCATTGCCCACTTTCACCGATTTAGCAATGGCGGCAAGCTCGGCCACTAGCTCATCGTGAATACTGTCATGCACATACAAGCGCTTTAGAGCGGCGCAGGTTTGACCGCTGTTAGTGAAGGCCGAAGCAAAAATACGCGGTGCCATAGCCTTGATGTCGATATCAGGCAGGATAATGCCAGCGTCGTTACCGCCTAGCTCCAAGGTTAGGCGCTTAAGATTACTGGCAGCGTTTTGCATAATATTTTTACCGGTGGGAGTCGAACCGGTGAAAACAATTTTATTGATATCCGGGTGAGAAGTCATGGCGCGGCCAATTCCACCTTCACCGCAGATAATATTGAGCACGCCAGGGGGAAGTATCTGCTGCGCTTTTTCAACGAATTTGATGGTCGATAAAGGCGTATAGGATGACGGTTTAACCACCACCGTATTACCCGAGCGCAAAGCCGGGATAATATGCCAAATAGCGATCAACAAAGGCCAGTTCCAAGGGGTAATAGAACCCACTACACCCAGGGGCTTACGGTGCACTTCGGCACGAATTTGATCATCGTCTTGCAAGACTTCAACTGGCAGCTCTAAATCAGCATTGGAGCGTGCCCATACTGCGGCGCCGCCTACTTCAAAATACGCGCCCTGGCCGCCAAAGGCCTGCAAAGGGCGACCCTGCTCTTGGGTAATGATTTGAGCGAAGTCGTCAATATTGGCTTCGAGCATATCGGCCAATTTCAAGCAAGCTTGCTTACGCTCATCGTCGGAAGTTTGGCTCCAACTCGCAAAGGCCGTGCGGGCTGCAGCCACAGCCAAATCTAATTGCTCTGGGCTGGCCACGGGAGCCTGTGCAACCACTGCCTCCGTCGCCGGGTTGATGACATCAAAGCTGCCTACACCCGCAACCGCTTCACCGTTAATTATCATTTTGTAAGACACCGTGATCTCCTTTGGCGTTAGCCTATTCTATATTCATGCGCTGCTTCTATGTGCCAGCCATTTTTATCAGTAGACCAAATCGATGATCGTTATTCTTGTTCCAGAGGGAAAAATAAACTTGTCTCGTGGTGCATGACCACTATCGCTGCAGCCTCAATAAGACGAAACTCGATTCGGCAAAATGACACCGTTGCTAAGGCGATACTGCTGCATAAGAGATTTCATAGCGGCTAGTTTAGCGGGCTGTTGTTTGGCCAAATCATTGCGCTCGGCTAGATCCTGGTGCAAATCAAACAGCTGCCATTGGCCGTTACCAATTGGCGCGGGGGCAAACACCGCCTTCCAATTCCCCTGACGAATGTACTGCTTGCCAAATAGCTCACCGGCAATAACACGCTCGTTATCGGTTGGCATATTGGAGCGCAAACTGGGGTATTGATTGCGGCCATCGATAGCCAAGCTGCTGCTATCTTGCTGCGGTGGCGTAATTTCCGCCATTGCTAGCAGGGTCGGCAGCACATCCTGGACCGCCATCAGCTGATGATTGATACCGGGCTTGAGTTTTTTAGGGAAGTGAACAAATGCAGGAACACGAATACCACCCTCCTGCGGGTAACCTTTATAGCCGGCGAAACCCGGCGCACCGGCCCAGGCCCAACCCGCATCGTATAAGGTGTAGCTACCGGGCTTACCCATGGCCGCCACCGACATATCATGGTTTTCTAATACCCAGCGACGTATATGCGGGGTCTCCTCTTCTGTCCACAGGGCATCAAAGTCATGGCCCTCGGCGCCGTTGTCAGACAAGAAAATAACAACCGTATTGTCTAACTCGCCACGTTTTTTCAGATACCTTAATAAGCGGCCGGTATGTTGATCGACCTCATCCACCATGGCCGCATAGATCTCCATCGACCTGGCCGAACGTCGCTGTTGCTGCGGGCTAAGTTGCTGCCAAGCGGCCTGATGACTCGGGCGCTTGGCACCTTGGGCATGGCTTGGCAACAGGCCTTTTTGTTTCTGCTTTTGTAAGCGCTGGCTATGCAAGTAATCATAGCCCTGGTCATAGCGGCCTCGATATTTGGCAATGGTTTTATCCGGGGCTTGCAAGGGCCAATGGGGCGCAGTAAAGGCCAGGTAGGCAAAAAATGGTTTGCCGCTGGCTTTATCCTGTTCGATATTGCGAATAATTTCGTCCGCATAAAACTGCGAAGAATATTTAAAATTTCTAGGCAAACTGCCCAGTAACTTGCCGTCTTGGCGATACGGTGCTTTTGCTTCAGGTGTTTTAGCATAGGCGGGACGCATATCGGCATAATGGCTGGCACCGCCGGAGAGCATTGCAAAAGAACGCTGAAACCCACGCTGGGCCGGGCTGTTAGTCGCATCTAAACCCAGGTGCCACTTGCCCGCCATATAGGTCTGGTAACCGGCCTGCTGAAAATAATCACCCATGCTCTTGGCCCGGTTATTTAAATAACCTTCGTACCCCGGCTGCCCCTGCTGGTTGGGCGCCAATTCCTCGGCCATATTACCAAGCCCAACTAAATGGCTATCAACGCCGGTTAGCAACATTGACCGAGTCGGCGAACAGGTAGCGGCGGTATGAAAATTTGTCAGCCTGATACCCTGTTCGGCCAAAGCGTCGAGATTGGGTGTATCAATTTCGCTGCCAAAGGCGCCGAGGTCGGCAAAGCCCATATCATCGGCAACAATTAAAAGAATATTGGGTTTTTTGCTTCGCAGCTGGGTTAGCTGTTCAGCCGATGGCGCTACAGATACTATGACCACGGCTAGCGCTGCAAGTAGTCTAATTTTTTTCAGAATCATAAGCCTATCTAACAGATAATTTTTGCTGCAAAAAAAGGGGCAGCAAAGCCACCCCTTAACTACATCTTACAAAAAATTGAACTTAGAAGTTATAGCTAAAGTTAACACCATACCAACGTGGTGGCGCGTAGAAGGAGGTTGCACCCAAGGCACCCAAATCTAAGTTATAGATACGGTATTCTTCATCGGTGATGTTCTTAACCCATAGCGCTACTTTCCAAGAGTCATCCTCGCCGGCGTAAGAAACATTAGCATTCCAGACTGAATAACCCTCTTCCTTCGAAACTTCTGAGTTAGTCACTTCAAGGTACTGGTCATCGTAAGCTGCACCATCGAGCTGCACCGCCACATTACCGCTGCCAACATTCCAGTTATAACGACCTAAGAAGTTAAAGCTATAACCCGGGGCATTGGGCAATTCATTACCTGTAACGATTCCACCGTTGGCATCAAAGACTGAATCCACTTCAGATTCATTCAGAGACAAACCAAAGATAAAGTCCCAGTTCTCACCCGGGGTAAGAAACAACTCAACTTCACCACCATAAACTTCGGCATCGGAGTTATCGACTTGGGGTGTTAAACCGGTCAAAGCAAAAGCTTGGTAATCTTCATAGTCATAATAGAAGGCGGTAGCATTTAAGCGAGCTATGCCACTGAATTCAGTTTTAACACCAATTTCATAGGAGTGTAGCGTTTCTTCTTTATGCTGGAAGTTACTGGTGCTTGGCAAGATACCGGCGTTAACCGACCAGTTGCCGCCTTTTATGCCACGATTGTAGGAAGCAAACACCAAGGTGTCTTCCGAGGCGCGCCAATCCAACTGAATGCGGGCCGCGTAATCACCATAATCGATACTATTTTGCGGCAAGCCACTAACCGTAGAAATCACCTGGGAAGGTGTATTGATATCGCTATAGCTATTTACAAAGTCAATTTCTTTATCGTCTTGCGACCAACGCAAACCGGTAATCAAAGTAACGTCATCACTGAGGTCAAACTCCAGCTGGCCAAACAAAGACCAGTTTTTAGAATCAACCTTGGCGGTGTAATCCGTTGCGGCACCTTGAGCCACCACAATAGACGCTGGCGCACCAACACCAGGGGGGGCAAAATCCGTACAACCCAATACAGTGCCATCGGGAAGTGCTGGCGGCGCAATGGCACCGGCTGCACAACCACCTACCGCACCAGGTATACCTTCAGTAATGGCGCGGTTGGTTTGCTCCATATTCAAATAGTAAGCACCGGCCTGCCAACGCATAGCATCGCCTTCTCCGGACAAACGAAATTCCTGCGAGAACTGCTCGTAATCAGCGATGGTGGTGAAATTTACCGCCAGAATAGGAAAGCCGTCGCCATCTTCGGTGTAAAACTTATCCATCTCGGTGTAGTTGGTGATGGAAATAAATTCCATATCATTGTCGAGGTCAACGGTAAACTTGGCCGTGGCGCTAGTAGATTCGCGGTCGAAATAACCGGTGTATTCGGAATCGTGCTCAAACGGACGCACCACGGTGTTATCACGCAGGCCCAAACCGGTAGCAGGATCAACCGCTGCGCCGCCCTGAGAATAGATGACATAGCCGCCGGTAGGCACATCGTCGTCTTTGGTGTACTTAACAGAAAAATCTGCCAACACAGTATCGCTAAGATCAACTTGCAACTGACCACGTAAGGCATAGCCATCACGTCCACCTAAATCACGAGCAGAAGGCTGCGAGGCTTTCACATAGCCATCACCCTGCTCCCAGCGAGCAGAAAAACGACCGCGAACGGTGTCGGATAAAGAACCGCCGACCGCGCCTTCGACAGTGCGGGTGCTATTTTCAGAAAACGAAACGTCAACATAGCCATTGGTTTCTTCGTTAGAAGCGTCTTTGCTAAGGTAGTGAATCAAACCACCGGTAGCGTTGCGACCAAACAAGGTACCCTGTGGGCCACGTAACACCTCAACCCGCTCAACATCAAATAGCTGACCAGAGATAGCGTTCATGCTGCCGATATAAACGCCGTCGCTGTAAACGGCAACCGGGGCTTCTAGGTTATCGGTAAAGTTATTTTGAGAAACACCACGTAAGTTAAACGTGGTCAGAGTTGGGGACCAGGTATTCACCTGTAGTCCAGGTACCTGCTGAGTAATCTCGGTGGTATTAGTAACCCCTAGGGCTTTCATCTGGTCGCCCGAAAAGGCACTGACCGAAACACCAACGTCCTGTAGATTTTGCTCACGTTTTTGAGCGGTGACCACGATTTCTTCCAATACCGCGGCGGCGGCATTGCCAGACATGATGGCTGCCGCCAAAACGCCTAAAGTAAAACGACCGGCACGATGAAGGTGCAGAGCTGATTTGTTTAACATAGCTTCCTCACTGATCCCAAAAAGACTTAAATTAGTTTTTATATATCAGGTCGCCACAGCTTATTGTTGTAATGCTATAGGGCGTCCTGAACTATTGCGCACGCTGTTATTTTTGTTTTCCAGCGATGTATGAAAGTGTAGCCCCTGGCAAGACCTAATTTCTTGCCCCAGAGAGAAAGTAAAAATAGCACCAAAGCGAAACCAATAGGTAATTTCATTGCCGCTGACAAAATAAAATATCACCCTAAAAATAATACGACTTGCTAAGCGAGTAAATTTGTAACAAAAAAAACGCCGCATAAGCGACGTTTAATTCAATAGTTTTCAAGCAGTTAGCTCCAGGAGCCTGTGATCAAGTCCCGTACGCCTCTGGCACTCAGAGCATTTTGAGATCAAGGCATCAAATACAGCAAGGCTGGTTGCCTGGCGAGATTTGATAACGAAGATCTTGAAATGCTCTGAGCGCCCCGAAAGGGCGCGCTTATAAAAGGCCAACTACTTTGTCAGGCAGCTTGGAAAGGAGTCGCCATTACACTACGCTGACTTTCGCGTATTTGGCCTTTTCTAAGCCCGCAGAGAACATACGGGACTTAATCAAAGGCTCCTTAATCCTGAAGTTTATCCCAAACTTCCTGATCACGCTCATCGGTCCATATACGGGGCCAATCGATACCGTCAAACTCATCCCATAAGCGCTGCACATCAAAGGGCAGGCAATGCTCGAAAATAGGCCACATGCCGAATTTAGGACCCAGATGCTCATGGGTCGCCTCAAAGGCTTCTTTTACCGTGCCGCCACGCTTATGCACTTCGCCGACTTTTTCGATCATACCGGTCAAGAAACCCCGGGTCTGCTCAATCGCCGCGTCAACATTGTCACGACCGCGCGCAACCGCACCACGACCACCAACCAATACTTCGGCCTCGTAGGCCTTAACCTTATCTAGGGTTTTGCTGGACCAATCAAAGTGAAAGGCATCACCGGTATACAAGGCCGCCGCGGCTTCCACCAAGTCTCCGGCAAACAATACCTTCTGTTTGGGTAACCAGGCAACAATATCGCCGGCGGTGTGGCCACGGCCACAATACTCAAGAATCAAGCTACCGCGATCGCCGCCCAGAGGAATTTCCATGCGCTCGTTGAACACTAGGTCGGGGTGAGTTAAGCCGGGTATTTCATCGGGTTCGCGGAACAAACGCGGCATCCGGCCGAACTCACTGGCCCAGTCCTGCATACCGCGCTCTTCGATTAAGAACTTAGTTTTTTCATGGGCAATGATAGACTCAGCACCATAGGCGCTGGCACCCAATACCCGTACAGCGTGATAGTGTGACAACACCAAGTATTTAACTGGTTTGTCGGTATGCTCACGCAGCATTTCCAGCCAATCACGGCCCGCTTTTGGAGTCGCTCTCGCCTCAAAAGCAATGATGAAGTCTTCTGCTTCAATCGCGCCCACATTGGGGTCACCTTCGGCGGTTAAGGCATAAACGCCATCCGCTAGAACTTCTAAAGTTTCTGTTTTAACACCTAGGTCCGCCGAGGACGCAAATGGTTTTTTAGCCATTAGATCACCTATCTCAATAATCACTCATTAGTTGTTTTTGCCTGCCCAAGCAATAACGCCAGGCCGCTTTAGTACCGCGCTAACATCTGGCCAAACTTGGCTGCAGAGGCCAAAACAATAGCACAACTAGTTTCAATGTTAACCTTTTTCGGTGAATATATTTTCAATTTCCGCTAAAAAACCGAGATAACTGTTGATAACAACGATCCAACTGGCTATATTGATCTCAAATGAGAGCATTAATAAAAAACAACCAGAACGCCCAAGCAGCAACCTCAAAACAGCTGCCAGCGTTTTTGAAACAATAACTCACCTGCAACCTTTTTAGTCGGGCCCCGTATTATGCTGAAAACCTATACCAACCCAGTCTATGACTATGTCCGCAGCTCCGATCAGAGCGGAGAAGCCATCACCCACCACCCGGTCATTATTGTGGGTGCCGGCCCTTGCGGCTTAGCAGCAGCACTGGACTTTGCCCAGCAGGGCGTAAATACCATTGTGCTAGACGATAATAATACGGTCAGTGTCGGCTCGCGCGCTATCTGCTTCGCCAAGCGCACACTGGAAATTGTTGATCGTTATGGCTGTGCCGCACCGATGGTGGCGAAAGGCATTACCTGGCAAAAAGGCAAAGTATTTTTTAAACAAGACCAGATTTACGACTTTGATCTGCTGCCACAAAGCGGCCATAAGCAGCCGGCTTTTATCAATCTGCAGCAGTATTATTTCGAAGAGTATATGGTTAACCGCGCCGCCGAACTGCCGGCTATTGACCTGCGCTGGCAACACCGGGTCAGCCATGTCGACGCCCAGGCCGAGCAAACCCTAATCACCGTCGAAACCGCAGACGGCCCTTATCAAATGAGCTGCGATTATTTGTTGGTTGCCGACGGTGCCAACAGCAAAATTCGCGACCTACTCGGGCTTGAGTCCAAAGGACAGGTATTCCAAGATCGCTTTTTGATTGCCGATGTGGTGATGAAACCCGACTTCCCGACCGAGCGCTGGTTCTGGTTTGACCCACCATTTCATCCCAATCAATCCGTCCTGCTGCACGCCCAGGCCGATGACGTCTGGCGGATTGATTTTCAACTAGGCTGGGACGCCGACCCAGAAGAAGAAAAGAAAGAAGAGAATATCCGCCCGCGCATCGAAGCCATGTTAGGCAAAGAAGTCGAGTTCGAACTGGAGTGGGCCAGTGTCTACACCTTCCAATGTCGCAAGATGGATAACTACATTAAAAATAGAGTAATTTTCATGGGCGACGCCGCTCATCAAGTTTCACCATTTGGCGCCCGTGGTGCTAACGGTGGGCTGCAATCGGTGGAAAACCTGGCCTGGAAAATCACTCGCATCTTACGTAAAGATGCCCCCCAGGCATTGCTAGAAACATACAATACCGAGCGCCAACACGGCGCTGAAGAAAACATATTAAATTCAACCCGCGCTACCGATTTTATTACCCCTAAAAATGCCATCAGCCGGGTCTTTCGCGATGAAACCTTACGTCTGGCAGAGCACTATGCCTTTGCCCGAAGTTTGGTCAACAGCGGCAGGCTGTCCCTGCCTTGCGACTATCAAAGCTCAGCGATAATCAGCGCCGACAACTTTAGCGCCGGCATTAAGCCAGGCTATGTCTGCCAAGATGCACCGATAGCAATCAACGGCAAGGCGGACTGGTTGCTGTCCCAGCTGGGCAATCGTTTTGTGCTTCTTATCAACTCAGACGATAGTCCTCCAGAATTGCTGCAAAATTTAAACGAAATCGCCACCGACCTGGATATTTTGGAATTAACCACCAGCAAAATCGGTGATAATACGCTGCATGATTGTCAGGGCTTAGTCGCCGAACGTTATCAGCTGGAACCAGGTCAATCCTACTTGATTCGACCCGACCAATACGTCGCCGCCCGATTCCAACAAACCACCGTTGGCGATGTGAGTACGGCCCTACACAAAGCACTTGGCTTTGAACTGAATGAAGGTAAATAGCATGTCCAAACAAAATTTAATTACCGACAATAATTTTGACAATGGCGATGCCTTTTACGCCGAATTAACCGAAGCCCATCGAGATATTAACAGCCAGCAAAGCGAGCGCTTAAATGCGCGCCTGGTGTTGCTGCTCGCCAACCACATTGGTGCTGGCACGGTATTATCTGAAGCAATAAAAATAGCCAGTGATGTAACAACTGAAGCCTCACCATCCATTCAAAAATCAGCCGAGTAATATAATGAGCGATTATAAAAATCTACCATACCTAAACGGTTTTGATAATGAACACGAAACCGAAGCATTGCCCGGCGCACTGCCCATCGGCCGCTTTAGTCCGCAAAAAGTCGCCTACGGACTTTACGCCGAACAGTTCACCAGCACGGCTTTCACCGCGCCCCGCGCCCACAATCGACGCAGCTGGCTATACCGTATTAGGCCTTCCGTAGCCCAGGGTGACTACCAAGCCATCAGCACCGAGCACTTAATTCGCACGGCCCCCATTACCGAGGCCATTACCCCGCCCAATATGATGCGCTGGGACGCCCTGCCTATGCCTGCGGCGCCGACCGATTTAATCGACGGCCTGGTCACCATGATGGCCAACGGCGATGCCGCCGCCGGAGCCGGTGTCGCGGTACACCTTTATTGTGCCAACCAATCGATGCAGCAGCGTTTTTTCTGCAACGCCGATGGAGAGTTGTTATTTGTACCGCAACAAGGTGCCCTGTTATTACGCACCGAATTTGGCCAGCTTTATGTGCCCGCCGGAGAAATTGCAGTAGTGCCACGTGGCGTAAAATTTACCGTGGAGCTGCCTGAAGGCGAAGCCCGTGGTTATATCTGCGAAAACTATGGCGCTTCGTTGAGCCTGCCAGAACGCGGCCCAGTGGGCGCCAACGGTTATGCCAACGACCGTGATTTTCAATATCCGGTAGCCGCCTTTGAAGATGTCGACGGCGAATTTGAACTGCTGACCAAATACGGCGGTAACCTGTTCCGCTGCGAGCTCGACCACTCGCCTTTGGACGTAGTTGCCTGGACCGGTAATTCAGCGCCCTATAAGTATCAACTAAGCCGCTTTAATGTAATAAATACCGTCAGCTACGATCATCCCGACCCCTCAATTTTTACGGTGCTCAGCTCCGCCACCGACACCCCAGGCGTAGCCAACCTCGACTTCGTTATATTCCCGCCGCGCTGGATGGTAGCCGACGACACCTTCCGCCCACCGTGGTACCACCGCAATATTATGAGCGAATACATGGGCTTAATTGAGGGCGTATATGATGCCAAGGAAGCCGGCTTTGTGCCCGGCGGCTCCAGCCTACACAACTGCATGTCACCGCATGGGCCGGAGGCGGCGGTATTTGAAAAAGCCAGCAGCAGCGAGCTTAAACCCCAACGCTATGAAGACACCATGGCCTTTATGTTTGAATCTCGCTATGCTTTCAAGTTAAGCAAATTTGCCCTGGAATCGACTAGCCGCCAGCGCAATTATGTTGACTGCTGGCAAGGTCTAAAGAAATTTTACAATGGCGACATTAGCGCCTGCATCGAAACCCAAGAGTAAACGAGTAAAAACTATGTCTGCGATTAATGAAACTCATGACCCCAAATTAAGCAGCTGGGTAAGCTCAGCCAATAATGGTAGTACCGACTTCCCTATACAAAATCTGCCCTTTGCCAGCTTTCGCCGTAAAAACTCTAGCGAAGATTTTCGCGGTGGGGTGGCCATTGGCAACCAGGTGTTAGACCTTGCCGCCTGTGCTAGCAGTAAATTATTTTCCGATCTGGCTCAAGCTGGAATTGATGCCGCGGCCGAAGCAAAACTCAATCGTTTTATGGCCATGGGTAAAACCTGTTGGTCGGCGGTACGCCTAGCCCTGTCCAATGCCCTGCGCACCGGCTCGGCCTTAGAAGCTACCTTAAAAAGCTATCTTATCCCGATGGATCAGGTGGAATACGGCATGCCCTGCACGGTTGGTGACTATACTGATTTCTATGCCTCGGTTCACCACGCCACCAATATCGGCGCCCTGTTTCGCCCCGACAACCCATTGCTGCCCAACTACAAATGGATCCCCATTGGCTACCATGGCCGCTCATCGTCTATTGGTGTTTCGGGGCAGGAATTCCCCCGCCCACAGGGCCAAACCAAAGCACCGGATGCCAGCGAGCCCAGCTTCGGCCCGTGTAAACGCATGGACTTTGAATTGGAAATGGGTATTTTTGTCGGCGCTGAAAATGAGCTAGGCAAGCCAGTTGGCATCGCCGACGCCGAAGATCATATTTTTGGCCTGTGTTTATTTAACGACTGGTCAGCCCGAGATATTCAAGCCTGGGAATACCAACCGCTAGGCCCATTCTTAGCCAAAAACTTTGCCTCAACTATTTCCCCCTGGATTGTCACCACCGAAGCCCTGGCGCCGTTCCGGTCCGAATTTAGCCACCCCAGTGATGACCCACAACCCTTGCCCTACCTCGACAGCACAGCCAATAATAAAGCCGGCGGTGTTGATGTCGAATTAGACGTGCTTATTCAAACCGCTACCATGCGCGCCGCCGGTGAAGCCGCCGTTAGCTTGGCCAGCTCCAACTTTAAGTACAGCTACTGGACCATGGCGCAAATGTTAACCCACCATACGGTTAACGGTTGCAATATGAAGGCCGGCGATTTGCTCGGCACCGGCACCTTATCTGGGCCGTCGTCAAACCAGGCCTGCGCCATGATAGAGCTGACCCAAGGTGGTAAAAATCCGGTCAGCTTAAGCAACGGCGAAACCCGCGCATTTCTAGAAGATGGTGACACCATCGTGATACGCGGCTTCTGCCAACGCCAAGGCACCGCCCGAATTGGTTTTGGTGAAGCGGTGGGCACGGTTTTACCGGCGCTGCTAACCTAATGAAATTGAATGTGGACTAGGGGGCAGCACGGTGTAGGCTTTACCTTGGGATTTTATTTACCGGGCTCTCTTGGTTCGTCAAGCTCACTATGAGCGGAACAACGGAGCCGATGTAAAGCCCCGTAATCCGCTCCTCCTGAGCCTGTCGAAGGACGTGACTGGAAAATGAAAGCCCAAGGTAAAGCCGGCGATTTTACTGAAGCCTAAAACAAATAGAATAAAAAACGCGCCAAACCAATAGACCTAGATACAGCAACTTGAGTTGGAGACGCTAGCCCGAATGGCTGCATAACCACAAATAGACCAGCTACTTTTGATCCACGTTATTCTTGACTTTAACCGTCACGGAGAAAACCATGCAACTCCATACCTATTTTCGTTCATCAGCCGCTTACCGGTTGCGCATTGCCTTAAACCTTAAAAACATTGCCCATGAACTGGTCGGGGTAAACCTATTAAAAGGCGAGCACAAATCGGCAGCGTATTTACAACTGAACCCACAGGGTTTAGTTCCCGCCCTGGTATTGGCCGACGGCCGGGTGATTACCCAGTCCACCGCCATGCTGGAATACCTAGAAGCCGAATACCCAGACCAGCCGCTGCTGCCAAAAGGCAGCTTTGACGCCGCCCAAGTTCGCGCCTGGGTTAACCTCATTGCCTGCGACATCCACCCGATAGATAACTTGCGCGTACTGAAATATTTGACCGGTACCTTACAAGTTTCAGAAGACGACAAAACGCAATGGTATCTACACTGGATTCGCGAGGGCTTCAAAGCGCTCGAAGGTCAAATTTCAGCCACCCCGTTTTGCTTTGGCAGCGCCATAACCCTGGCCGATGTGTATTTGATACCCCAGGTCTATAACGCCAAACGCTTTGGCTTAGACATGAGCGACTTCCCCAAAATTGAGTCAGCCTACCAAGCTTGCAACAACTTGGCAGCGTTCGCACAAGCGGCACCCGAACAACAAAGCGACGCTATCTAAATATAAACCAATCAAAATCATAGCAGCAACTCGGGTGAATCATTCATCCGAGCGAGTTGTCTTGGCCATATTTTACCCATCAATTAAATCTTCGTTTGAATTTTATTCAAGTCGCTTAATTAACAAACCATAATATACAATTGGCGTTTTCGGCCATAAACACTGAGCGCACTCGTTACTATTTTCTGTTACAAACCAGCACTATAATTGGGGGATTTTGCTAAAAAATTAACATTACAAGACAGAATAGAGAGAGTTATGAGAAGAAGTTTGATACCGCACCGCCTGAGCAAGTTATCCCTTGCTGTTACCCTAAGCTTTACCCCACTGGCCCTTAATGCTTCTGCATTATTAGAGGAAGTGGTTGTTACCGCGCAAAAACGCGAACAGAATTTACAAGATGTACCTATCTCCATCTCCGCTTTTAGTGGTGATGCTCTAAAAGAAATGGGTGCAGAATCTTTAAGCGATATCGGTCGCGCCACCGCCGGTGTTGAAATGGGCAGCGAGAGCGTAACCCAACCTAACTACAATATTCGCGGCATTCAAACTGACGATTTTACCGTCGGCTCCGACCCCGCTGTAGCCCTATACGTTGATGGCGTTTATGCCGCTCGTGGTGCTGGCGCTGAAATTCCGCTGGACGACGTTGAGCGTATTGAAATTCTTAAAGGCCCACAGGGAACCCTGTTTGGTCGCAACGCCACTGGCGGTGCTATTCATTACATCACTAAAAAGCCAGGTTACGAAGCCGAACGCGTGCTGAATGTTAGCGTCGGCAACTATGGCAAGAAAAAAGCCAGCCTAATTGTTAACCAGCCCATTAACGACAGTATTGCCACGCGTGTCAGCGTGACATCAAATACCCGTGATGGTTATATCGACAATGCCAACGGCCCTGCCCTTAACGATGTTGATTCCCAGTCTATCCGTGCCGCCGTACTGTGGGACATTTCCGATGATACCGAATTAGTTTGGCGCGGCGAATACAGCGATATGTCACAAACTTCCGGTACGGTTTATACCATTACCGAAAGCGTTTACAACGCCGGCAATGTTAACCAACCGTTTGATCGTTTTGGTGAAGTTTCCCTCGACACCCCTTCATTAGAAGAGCGCGACTTGTTTAGCACCTCGGTCGAAATAAACCACGACTTTGAAGGTGCTACATTAACGTCGATCACTTCATACCGCTCGATGAACGTTAACTTCATCAACGATGAAGACGGTTCCTCCGATCCGGATCGCTTTTTTAGCTCAGAAAACATCGACGACCAAGATCAGTTTTCGCAAGAGTTTCGTCTAACCGGTGAATGGCAAGACCTGAACTGGACCGTTGGATTGGCCTACAGCAAAGAACATGTTGACCACACCACTGACGCGACTGCCAGCACCAGCATGTTAGAAAACTTTGCTATTTATAACGCCCTGCTAGGCGATACCGATGCCTTCGCAGCAGCGGGTTTAAGTGGTGCAGCCCTGGGCCTCAATGCCAATTCTAGCGAGCAGCAAATAGCCGAAGTTGTTTCCGGTGTTCGCGCTGCTACTACCGGCGTTGGTCAAAACGGTATTGCTTTATCTAGCTTTTTATTCGCCAACTTCGCCGCCGCCAATGCCCTATCGGCTGTTTCTTGTGGCGGCACGGATGCCGGCACTGTGGCTGCCAGCAGTGGCCCTACTGCTGCAGTTGGCGGCTGCTTTTTACCGCAAATACAAGCAAATTTGAGCAGCGAAGCCAATTGGACCGAATCGGTTCGTAATACGGGCACCTACGAAAGCTCAGCCATTTATACCGACTTTACCTATGCCTTAAACGAGCAGTCTAATTTGAGTGCTGGCCTGCGTTACACCTATGACCGCAAAGCCTTTACCGTGCAAACCGGCTACCGTCCAGAAAACGCTTTTCTAAGCAGCGTCGCTGGAACGCCCATTGCTCAAGGCGTGTTCTTCTATAACGCCGGCGTCGATGGCGGCAACCAAGTACAATCCTATAAGCAAGACTGGGATGCACTATCAGGCCGTATCGTATTGGACTATTACCTCAACGATAACGTCATGGCCTACGGTAGCTTTGCCACTGGCTTTAAGTCAGGTGGCTTTAACAGCCTGAGCTTCGGCCCCGACATCAAGCCCTCTTTTGAGCAAGAAGAAGTAGCTAACTATGAGCTGGGTTTGAAAGGTGATTTTCTTGAAGGTGCTTTACGTTATAACGTCGCCGCTTATTACTATGAGTACGACAACAAGCAAGACCTCCAACTCATTGGCCCCCAAGGCGCTATCCCAAGCTATAACATCGGCACCTCCGATGCCGAAGGCAAGGGTATAGACATGGAGTTATACTGGTCGGTCACTGAGTCGTTTTTCTTGTCCGCTAACTACAGCTATCTAGACACAGAAATCACTCGCTACACCGTGTTATTTGATGAAGCTGACCAAACCGGTGCACCGCTGGCCAATACACCTAAAAACAAATACTACATCATGGGTGAATACACCCAGCCTGTAGGCGAAATTGGTGATCTGGTTATTCGTGCTGACTACTCCTGGGTAGACGACCGTATCGGTCAGCTACGCAGCGAAGAAATCGAAGACTACTACACCGTTAATGCTCGCGTTTCGTTAATGAGCAGTGACGACAGCTGGTCTGTTGCTGTGTGGGCCACCAACCTAACCGATGAAGATAATCTATTAGATTACACCGGTCCTGGTAGCGCTGTGGGTTCTCACACTGTCGCCCGTCGTGCACCACGCATGTTTGGACTTGATCTGAACTACCGCTTCTAAAGACGGTTATCTTTTAACAGGGCTAGCTCGCTAGCCCTGCTTTTCCTTCTCTACCTCTCCCCGACTATTTCTTCCGCCCACCGCAGCAAATGCTGCAAATATTTTCACGTCTTAATATTCATTGGCTCAGCCCCGACAAAACCGTCACATATACTCTCTAATTCCCTGAATAATAGGCAGCTTTATAGCATGCCATAGAGAAAACCATGACCCTAGGTATTGGCGGTTCAACCGCAGAAATTGAATTAGCACGATTACAAAATATGAGCGCCGATATTCAACCCATTCAGCAGGAAGAATTTTTGGCCCGGCAACTCAAAGCCTGCCAGCTAATGCAGCAGCAAGGCATAGCCGCTACTTACCTAAACGCCGGCAGCAATCTTTATTATTTTACCGGCTTAAAATGGTACGCCAGCGAGCGTTTAGTTGGCGCCCTGTTAACCGCCAGTGGCGAGTTGCATTATATCGCCCCGCACTTTGAAGAAAATTCCCTACGTGACTATATGCTGATCGATGCCCAGTTCCATGGCTGGCAGGAGCACCAAAGCCCCTATAGCTTGCTCAACACCGTTTTACACCAATGTGATATTGATTCGGGCCAGCTGGCAGTGGATGAATCAAGCGGCTATTTTTTAGTCGATGGTATTATTAAAGCCAACCCCGACCTCAATATTATTAACGCCCACAGTGTCTGTGGTGTTTGTCGCCAACAAAAATCTAAAGCTGAAATCGCCTTGCTGCAGCAAGCCAAAAACATGACGCTAGAGGTGCACAAGGCCGCCGCCAAAATACTCCGCCCGGGCATAAGCACCTTAGAAGTGACGGATTTTATTAATACGGCTCATAAACACGTAGGCGCCAGCGGCTCTTCCTTTTGCATCGTGCTGTTTGGCCTCGCCAGCAGCTTCCCTCATGGGGTTAAAGAGCCACAAATACTTAAAGACGATGATTGGGTGTTAATCGATACCGGCTGCCTGGTCGAAGGTTACAACTCCGACATTACCCGCAGCTACGCTTATGGCCAAGCCACTGAGCGCCAGCGCCAAGCCTGGCAAGTCGAAAAGGAGGCCCAAGCTGCGACCTTTGCCGCTGCCCAGCTAGGCCAACCCTGTGAGGCCGCCGACGCAGCTGCCCGCGCCAGCCTGCAAGCCGCAGGCTTTGGCCCCGATTACCTGCTGCCCGGCCTGCCCCACCGCACCGGCCACGGCTGCGGCATCGATATCCATGAAAGCCCTTATCTGGTTCGCGGTGACAAAACCCCATTAAAAGCCGGTATGGTATTTTCCAACGAACCGATGCTGGTGCTGCCCGGGGAATTTGGCGTGCGCTTAGAAGATCACTTTTATATGGGCGATAGCGGCCCAGTATGGTTTACCCAGCCAAGCCATTCGGTCGATGATCCGTTTGGCTATCAAGCTCAGAGTGGAAGGTCATAATGTGGGATGCGAGATGTGAGATGTGAGATGTGAGATGTGAGATGAAGCATACTCGAGTTACACTTTACGTCTCTTACGTTTTCCGTTTTACATCTTCCGTCTCTTACGTTTTACATTTTACATTTTACATTTTACATCTTACGTCTTACGTTTTCCGTCTCTTACGTCTTACACTTTACGCTCCACATCTCACCTTGTTAAAAACTATTGCACCACGACACCTTTGCTGGCCGATGCCTTAGCGGCGTCGATAAATTTAAACGTTTTACCTTGGTATTTTTCCTTTAGCACGATTTTTCTGAAGTTTCTTAAGGTCTTAAGTGGGGTGTCCACTACGATACTATTTGTCGCCCAGGTGGGTAATGAGCCACCTGGATTTGAATGCACCTGATAAACAACCTCGATCATGCCGTCGGGCTGGGGGCTTATTACCCAACTCCCCTGCAGGCTAGAGATACGCACATAGCCTTTATTCTTTTTGGCAAAATCCGGTTCGGCCGTCATCGTCAGGGTAACCACACCCGCGCTATCGGCCGACATAACTGAGCGCACATAGCTGTCACGATCACTTACCGGCCACGGCGCGTCATGAATTGTATAAATCACATTTTCATTGTCGGCGGGGCTGTCGACCACCTCAAGTCGGCGAAGATCATTCAGCCATTGGGTCGCCACATCCACATCTCGCTGCAACGCCACAAAGGCGCTAGCTGTTGTTTTCACATGGGTTATTCCCTTAAATTCTTTAACCGGCGACCCTGCTACAACACGGGTAAAAATTTTAATGTCCTGATCGGTATCGTGGAAAGCCAACGCCCAAGGTGCCACCTCGGCGCTAGCAATATTTGCAATGCATATTCCCACACCAGCCAACAGCGCACTAAGCCACTTCATATTACCCCCTATTATTATTGTTAATAACGTTAACCGGTATTACGGCCTTTAAAACCATAGCGCCGCTACGAAACCCAAGCCTATCATTCATCGAGTGTTGCGGGCGTATCCATTAGCTCCGCCAATAAAAAATCGACCACCACTCTAATTTTTTTGACCGCATACTTGGGACGCTGATAGAGCATAAAGATACCGGAATTGTCACTGCGGGTAGCGCTAAGTTCGGCGTCTGCAAGCACTATATGACATAGGCTGCCGCTCGCCAATTGCTCGGCAATTCCCCACTCGGGAATTAATGCCAAGCCTTGGCCTGCCAGCGCTTCACTCAGCAGGGTATCACCCTGGTTGCAAATTAAGGTCGGCGGCGGCCGCAGCTCACGCCAGCCATCGGCCATTTTCGCCTGCCAATAGAGGATGCCCTCTGGCCGCCGGTACAACAAGGCTTTGTGGTCCTGCAGGTCGGCAGCGACTCGAGGGGTACCGTGCTGGGCCAAATACGCGGGTGCGGCCACCAATATAAACTGACCTTGGTGCAGTTTCTTAGCGACCACTCGGTCAGGTAGCTTGGACGTCGCCCGAATAGAAATATCGGCCTCATTCTGAGCCAAGTTAGAAACCCGGTCGGACAACTCTACATCGCAGATTATATCTGGGTAGTGTTGTTTCATCTTAGTCAAAGCCGGTAATACCCGAAACCGGCCATAATCTGGTATACAGCTTATTTTTAATATTCCAGCAGCCACCTGAGATTGCTGCCCCACTAACTCTTCAGCCAGCTCTAGCTGCTCTAGCGCCGGCTTAACCTTGTCGAGATAGAGCATACCCAGCTCACTCAGCTGTACTATTCGGGTCGAGCGGTGAAACAGGCTTACCCCAATATCTTGCTCTAGGTCATGAATACGCCGAGAAACCGAAGAAGTAGGCACGCCCAGTACCTTTGCCGCCTTCGAAAAATTGGAGCTTCGGCATACCTCAACAAAATATTTTAAGGCTCGCATTTTATCCATCTTCATCACCCTCTAACATTCGAACAGCAACCATTATTGCCGAAACGGCAAAATTGTTGTGCAATTTTGCCTGTATACCTTGATTTTCAATTGAATTATAACGTTAACGACAATAATTACCGCGATTTTTAATAGGAAATTGACAGTGACCGATTCAAAGCCCAATTCAACAGGCATTACCGAAAAACCCACATTTTTAAACATAGGCAAGCTCTGGCGACAGTCATTGGCAGCTATGGCTCTATTGTGTGCAACCCCACTAACCTTGGCCGATACCGCTGCTGGGGCTACCTCCGCCAACGCCAGCGCCAGCACTAACGGTGGAGCCATCGCCATGCTGATGGTCCTGGCGGCCGTTTTATGCGCTGTTTTCCTAAATTTTAAAGTCGCTAAAATAAGAGCCCTAGGCAGCTTATTGGCTGGGATAATTTGCCTGGCATTGGTCGCCTGGTTTGTAGTGGTGCTTAACAGCGGCGTACTAGAAAACCCCAAGCCCAATCAAACTCCCATGGACTCGGCCAAACCCTTGCTACTCTGGCTGCAAACTGGTGTTGCATTGGTCTCCGGCCTAGCTCTAGTATTGACCGCCTTTAAACAAAGTAAAAACACCGACGCCCTTGAGTTGGGGGCCGCTAATGAAGCCAATAGGTTTGGTCAGGTATCACGTTTGCTGCACTGGAGCACGGCCATTTTATTTATCAGCCTTTTCCCCCTCGGTATTTTCCAAAGCATGATTCCGGTCGACGGTGAATACCGGGCACACTATTCGGTAATACACAAAAGCATTGGCTTGCTAGCGTTAATCCTCCTGGTCATCCGCATCATCTGGCACAAGCTGTCGAAGCCACCTGAGCTCGACAGCGAACTCAAACCCCGTGACCGTAAACTGGCCCATATCGCTCATCTCTGTCTCTACGGTTTAATGATCCTGATGCCGATAACCGGCTATATGATGACCAGTTTTCACGGCTATTCGAGTTATTTTTTCGGTATTGTGATCGAGCCCTTCTGGCCAGAAAGTAAGGCGTATATTGTCTGGGGTTTGTTCCACAAATACATACTGCAGTATTTGCTTTATATAATTTTAGGTGCACATATTCTTGGTGCCCTAAAGCATCACTTTGTGGACAAGCATAAAAAGTCCATAACCAGAATACTGGGCTAAATGTAAGTTAGTTGAAGCTCAAATTTCCGGTTTACCAACCTTGCGTTGGTGAATCGGAAATAAATTGCAGTGTTTGGATTCTCCCCGGCTTAGCTCTGGCGTTTTATTTTCCAGACACGTCCTTCGACAAGCTCAGGAGGAGCGGTTTATGGGGCTTCACATCGATTCAACTTTTGTGCCGCTCATGGTGAGCCTGACGAACCAATAGAGTCTGTAAAACAAAACCCCAGCTCTAAGCCTGCATCGTGCCAACATTTAGATTTAACATCTCAATCTCACGGGCCCCATGATGCTAGGGCCGGCAGGGTGGTTTGTGTTGTAGCCAATCAGGTCCTTCGTCAGGCTCAGGATGATCGGATAGCCGCAGGGTCAGTGTTGGTGGCGCTTTTAGGCGAGGACTATCAATCGCAGCGAGTGACCCGGCCGCCAGCAATGCTGAGCTGCGTGCGACCGGCATCAACATAAACTACCCTGGCGGCCCGGGTTCATATCAGCGAACTATAACTACCATCAGACCAGCAATCTTACAGAGTAAAATTGGCAGGCAAAAAAAAGCCACGCCCTAGGGCATGGCTAACACACATTGAAATTAAGGCACTCGCTTAACTAATCGTCTTCACGCTCAACCAAGGTTAAAATATTATAAAGGGCGACCGGCTCGTCGTGTTGGTTAATAACTTCTACATCCCAGACCACAACACCATTGGCCTTATCCTCATCGGGACGCTTGTCTTTTCTAATTTTCTTTTTACAGCTCAAACGCGTGTGAATGGTATCGCCGATGCCGACGGGCTCAATAAAACGCAAGTTTTCTAAACCGTAGTTAGCCAATACCGGCCCGGGTGCGGGGTCGACAAACATACCCGCTGCCGCCGAGATAATAAAATAACCATGGGCGACACGCTTACCAAATAACGAATCCGCCACCGCCGTTTCATCAAAATGAGCGTAAAAATGATCGCCCGAAATACAACCGAAGTTAACAATATCAGCCTCGGTAACCGTGCGCTTGTGGGTAATTAAAGTATCGCCGATACGCACTTCATCAAAGGTCTTACGGAAAGGATGAATACGATCCAGCAGCTGCTCGGAGCCTGGGTTAAATTCTTTGGTGATAGCCGTCATAGTGGTTGGCGAAGCTTGAATGGCGGTGCGCTGCATATAGTGCTTAACCGAGCGCAAGCCACCTAGCTCTTCACCGCCACCAGCCCGACCGGGGCCACCGTGAACCAAGGTCGGCATGGGCGAGCCATGGCCGGTCGATTCTTTGGCGCAGTCTTGGTTTAACACCAGCATACGGCCATGATAGGCGGCGGTGCCCAAAATAACTTTGACCGCTTCCTGGTCATCGCCGCTGACCAAAGAGCCCACCAAACTGCCCTTGCCCATTTTGGCCAGCTCGATAGCTTCTTCGGTCGACTCATAAGGCAGCACAGTAGTTACCGGACCAAAGGCTTCGACCGAGTGTGGCACTTCACTAGCAAACGGTTTGTCGCAATATAAAACCGTCGGCGGGAAAAACGCGCCCTTATCTTTATCGGCGCCAACCACCTCGAAGTCATCACCCCCACCGATCACTATTTCAGCGGCAGTAGCCAGGGTATTAACCGCTTCACGGACATCGTGCATTTGATCACGACCCACCAGAGCGCCCATGCGCACACCATCAGCCGCAGGATCGCCGATGGCAATTGAAGCCAAGCGCTTGGCCAGTGCTGCTTGCACCGCTTCCACTCGATTTGAAGGCACAATAGTTCGGCGAATAGCAGTACATTTTTGGCCGGCCTTGCCGGTCATTTCCTTCGCTACTTCTTTAACAAACAAATCAAATTCTGGCGAACCTGGTTCAACTCCGGCGCCTAAAATACAACAGTTAAGCGAATCCGCTTCCATGGTAAAGGGGATCGAGCGCGCAATAATATTGGGGTGGGCGCGCAGCATATGTCCGGTCGTAGCCGAGCCGGTAAAGGTCACTACATCTTGCTCATTAAGCTGAGCCAGGGTATCGCCAACGCTGCCGCACACCAGCTGAATGGAGCCTTCAGGTAAAATACCTGAAGCGATAATTTCCTTCACCATGACTTCCGTAAGATAAGAAGACGCAGTGGCAGGTTTAATCAATACCGGCATACCCGCGGCAATACTCGGCGCCATTTTTTCTAAAAAACCCCAGCAGGGAAAGTTAAAGGCATTGATATGAACTGCAATGCCTTCTTTTGGCACTAAAATGTGACGGCCTAAAAATGTACCACCAGCAGAAAGGCGCTCTACCCCATCTTCTAACCAAAAGGTTTCATTGGGCATTTCGCGCCGCACCAATGATGAGTAGGTAAACAAGGTGCCTAGGCCACCTTCAATATCGACCCAGCTATCGGCTTTGGTCGCGCCGGTCCAAGCAGACACTGCATAAAACTTATCTTTAATATCCATCAAATGCTGGGCCAATGCCTTGAGACGATTGGCGCGCTCATGGGATGTCATCGCCCGTAATGCACGACCACCGACAGTGCGGCCATATTCCAGCGCCGCCTTAAAATCGATACCATTAGAGCTCACCTGAGCAATCGCATCACCATTGATGGCGTTATAGACGGCTACACCGTCACCCTGCCCTTCTACCCACTCACCGTTGACGTAACTTTGCAGCTTCATTTAGGTCTCGCCTCTTTTTTATAACTCTGTCTTGTTAGGGGGATTCCGGGCTAAAACTTGCTTTCAATCCCGAGCTTGGCCAAAAGTATATGATACAAAAATAGTGCTTACAATTAAATTTATGTGTTATATTTGATTTAAATCAGCGCTGGCAAACTCGGCTTATGCCCCAGCCCATAGAATTTATATCCAAATCAGTAACTTATAAATTCTCCCTGAAAGGCCTGCCAGCTGTGATTAGAACAAAGAATAAACGTAACTATTCAGTACAGTCTGTAACTGTTCAGATTGCGTGCGAATAGCGGCAGAACAAGGCAGGAAATGTGAGTTCGCTGCCGAGCGCCTACTCTTGGTGCTTGGGTAAATGATCATTTTTTAACGTGGTTATGGCGTTATTCGCGCGTGAGCTGAATAGTTACCAATAAAGTAGATAATTACCGGAGTGTAGCCGTGACCAGAGCAGAGATCAGCAATGAACTAGAACCCATCGAGAAAGCCAGTATCGATGAACTGCGCTCATTACAATTAGAGCGCATGAAACAGTCATTGCACCATGCTTACAATAACTCCCCGCATTACAAAAAGTCCTTCGATCAACACGGCGTCCACCCCGATGATCTACAGCAGCTCTCGGACCTGTCTAAGTTTCCCTTTACGGTTAAACAGGATTTGAGGGACAACTACCCGTTCAACATGTTTGCCACGCCCATGGACGACGTAGTCCGAGTACACGCGTCCAGCGGTACTACTGGCAAACCAACCGTGGTTGGCTATACCCAGAACGATATCGACACCTGGGCCGATGTGGTGGCCCGCTCGATCCGAGCCGCCGGCGGCCAACGTAAGGACAAGATTCATATCGCTTATGGTTATGGCTTGTTTACCGGTGGCCTTGGCGCTCACTATGGCGCCGAACGTTTGGGTTGTACCGTTATCCCCATGTCTGGCGGCCAAACCGAGAAACAAGTGCAGCTGATCCAAGACTTCAACCCTGAAATCATCATGGTCACCCCGTCTTATATGCTCAATATTGCCGACGAACTGGACCGCCAAGGGGTTGATACCTCGAAGCTCAACCTACGCTTGGGCATTTTTGGAGCCGAGCCCTGGACCGGCTCTATGCGTCAGGAGCTAGAAACGCGCCTAGGTATCGATGCTATCGATATCTATGGCTTGTCTGAGGTAATGGGGCCCGGTGTGGCGATGGAATGCCTGGAAACCAAAGATGGCCCCACTATTTGGGAAGATCACTTCTACCCGGAAATCATCAACCCCGAAACCGGAGCAGTGGTCGCCGATGGCGAAGAAGGCGAACTGGTCTTTACCAGCCTGACCAAGGAAGCCATGCCGGTCATTCGCTACCGTACCCGCGACCTAACCCGCTTGCTACCCGGTACCGCGCGCACCATGCGACGGATGGACCGAATTACCGGTCGCAGCGACGACATGCTAATTATCCGCGGCGTTAACGTTTTCCCGACCCAGATCGAAGAGCAAATTTTGGCCATCTCTGGCCTTACTCCTCACTATATGATTGAAGTCAGCCGCGATGGCAACCTCGATAAAATAAAGGTGCAAGTTGAAAGCCAGGCCGCCATGGGCGACAGCGCCAAGCAGGCGACCAGTAAGGAGCTGCAGCACCATATTAAATCGATGATTGGCGTTTCCAGCACCATTGAAATTGTTGCCCCAGGGGTAATCCCTCGCTCTGAAGGCAAAGCCAAACGAGTGATTGACCACCGCAAATCTTAAAACCAACAGCAACTGCCTTTGCCTCAGCGCAGGCAAAGGCAGTTGCTTTACACGTAATTTAATGCTTTGATAATGCCATCCGTGATGGCTTGGACCATGAGCGATGAGTTATGAACAATAAAAATAAATCGGCAATCAATTGCCTATACCAACAAAACCGCCAAAGCCTGCTGCGGTTTTTACGGCGGCGTTTAGGCAATGTCGATGAGGCCGAAGATATTGCCCAAGACGCCTTTCACAATATGGTTCGCAGCGATAATACCCAAGCCTTGGAAAACCCTCGTGCTTATCTTTTTCAGACTGCCGCCAACCTCGCTTTAAATCGTATTCGTAAAATTCGTCGGCAAACTAACTACCAACAAATTGCCGAAATTGAACAAGCTGAGCAGATGGCACCGCCACCGGAACAAGCGGTTGCTGCCCTGATTGATATAGACACGGTCATCGCGGCACTGGATGACTTACCTGAAAAAGTAAAGACAGCCTTTATCCTTAGCCGCGCCGAGCACAAAAGCTATCGTCAAATTAGCGAAGAGCTGGACGTTGCCGTCAGCACCGTTGAGAAATATCTTATTCGCGCCTTAGAGCATCTGCGCCAAGCGGTAGACCGATAAGCCCTCGCCCTCTATTCGCCAGCTACCCGCAACACCAATCTTTTTACCCGCTCTTTTACTGGAGGGGCTATAATACTGCGGTGTTATAGTACCTAAGCAGACCATATTTTTACCCTTATGACTCAACCGCCCTTCGACAAGCCCGATAGCTCCGCCAATGATGATTTAGCTTTGGCCAGCTCTGCCGTGCCGATTACCGACTGGCCGCTAGACCAACAACTTAACCGCGAAGCCGAACAATGGCTGGTCAGGCTGCAGTCTCCCACCCTGAGCCAAAAAGAAGAGCAAGCTTTTTTCCAGTGGCTGGAACTGAGCCCGGCGCACCAAGCCGCCTATGTAAAGGCCGAACAATTTTGGTCGGCCCTAGGTCAGCAGTTGCCGCCCAGACATGCGCAGCTAAATTCTAGCGCCGTGAGCCCGGCACCAACACAGAGCCAACCCCAGTCAAATAAACCGGCTCGCGCAAAAATAGCCCTAGCGGCCATGGCCGCCTCCGTCGCCTTAGTATTTGGCGCTATCGCACTATTTGATAACAGCCAAAGCTTTAGCACCCATACCGGTGAGCGGCTGCAATTAAGCCTGGCCGACGGCAGCCATATCCAACTCAATACCCAAAGCCAATTAGAGGTTGAGCTGAGGCCACAGCAGCGCCTGCTTGAACTGGCCCAAGGTGAAGCCTATTTTGATGTTGAGAGCGACCCCAACCGCCCCTTTATCGTAAAAACCCCCGGTGGCTATGTTCGCGTTCTTGGCACCCGCTTTAATATCTATACCGATGCCGCTAAGACCGTGGTCAGCGTGGTGGAAGGCAAGGTCGATGTCAGCATTGGCCGCTCACTCGATCAATTGGCCCGGCTAGATTTTAACGGTGACAACCACCTACTGGCCCAGCAACAAGTGAGCCTAGAGCACCAGCCATCCAGCGGCTGGTTTAACGCCAGCCCGGTCGCCAAACGCGGTGACATCAGCACAATAAACAGCGCGGAAATTTTAGCCTGGCAGCGCGGTGAGGCCATTTATAAGGGCTCTACCCTGCATCAAGTGATCAACGACTTAAACCGTTACTACCCAGGTGAAATAAGGCTGCAAACCCCCGACTTAGGCCTACAACCAGTGGTGGCGGTGCTGCGCTTGGACAACAAAGAAGCGGCTTTAAATGCAATCGCCAATAGCTTTCAGCTGAGCATTGTTAAACTGGCTGACGGCCAGGTTATATTAAAACCTTCTAGAGATTAGTTCACAGGTAAAGTACTGCCCCCCGCAGCCACTAATATCGTATAATCCTCACAACACCCAAGCACGGTACTCGCAGCCAGTGATCACGGCCGTATCGGAGCCCGGGAAATATAACAATAAAAACCGAGTGGGCCCTTGCTGAACTCTGTCGTAAAATGTAGCTGCTGGATTTTATTGAGCCTGGCCATGGGTCACGCCTCATTGGTTTATGCTGCCTCAGATTTAAACCAGAACATAAGTAACAACAAAGACATTCGTTACTTTCATATTCGCCCCAAACCGCTAACCGAAGCCCTGATTGAATTTGCCCGCGCCGCTAAAATTAACCTACTGGCGCCGGCACTGCTGGTAAAAGAAAAACAAACGGCCGAACTCAAAGGCGATTATTCAACCCAGCAAGCCTTGCAGCTGTTATTAAAAAACAGTTCCCTCAGCTTCACCGTGTTGGCCGATGGCAGCATCAGCATCATTGAAAAAGCCGTATCTTTAGGCAGCGCTGTTATAGCCGTAGCCCAAGCTGACGAGCTAGACACAGACCCTTACCGCCCCTTAGAAGAAGTCCTAGTTACCGCCCAAAGGCACAGCCAGAATTTGCAGCAGGTGCCCATGGCGATAACCAGTATCGACCAATATATTCTCCAACGCGGCCGTATAACCAATTTAGCCGAGGCCAGCCTGCAAGTACCCGGCTTATCAATGAGCTCATACAGCTTAGGCCAGCCCTCCATTCATATGCGTGGCATCGGCTCCAACGACGATGGCGCAGCCATGGATTCCTCGGTGGTATTATTTGTCGATGATATTTATATCGGCCGCATCTCCACCTTGGACCTCGGTATTTTAGATGTAGCAAGAATAGAAGCCTTACGTGGCCCCCAAGGCACCCTTTATGGGAAAAACGCCATCGGCGGCGCGATTAATATTGTCAGCAACAAACCCAGCGCCATCCCCGAGGTAAAAGTCAGCCTAGGACTGGGCAATTTTGCCAGTCGCGAAGCACGGCTATTATTAAACGGCGCCTTAGACAAGGACCAGCACCTATTGGCCCGGGTATTAATAGACCATCGTCAACATGAGGGTTGGCAAAAAAGCATATTTCACCCGCAGCAAAAACAAATGGGAGAAAAACACAGCAGCCTTAGAGCCAAGCTGAGCTACAACAAACAAACAAACTGGCGCGGCTATTGGAGTCTAGATATCAGCCGCAACGACCTTGCTTCTACTGGTCGTATTCCCGTGGCCGGCCGCCGGCCGCTGCAGCTAGTGGATGCACAAGGGCTTAGTACCGGCGCCAGCCAATTGCCCAGTGAAATATTCGCCCAGCTAGGCGGAGACTATCTGCATGCCAGCAACGACTTACTCGGCTATACCGACCGCATTATCGCTGGCCTGTCACAAAGGATAGATTGGCAGCTGGGTAATTTCCAGCTAAGCAGTATCAGTGGTTTGCGCGACAGTAAATTTGACTGGCTGGAAGACTCTTCCGGCTTGCCCGCCACCGCTACCTTACAAACCGTCGACCTCAATGTTACCGAAAACCATCGTCAATTTTCACAAGAGTTACGCCTGAGTTGGCAGGGCAAAGATCAGCTTGAGCTAATGATTGGAGCCTACTATCTGCACGAATCAACCCAGCGCACGGAATTTTTCTTTTTTGATGGCGCCACCGCCATTTCGCAGCAGGATAATCGCAGTAATAACTTTGCTCTATTTGGCCGATTGGAATACCAGCTGCAACCAGGTCACTTTATATCTCTGGGCGGGCGCTTAAATTTTGATAAGAAATACCTGCGCCAACAATCCAAGTCTGATAATGCCCCGGCCATTATCCTGCAAGACTTCAGCAGCAGCGGCAGCGCCAGTTGGCTAGATTTTTCCCCGCGGCTGGCATACCACTGGCAATACAATGACGACCTAATGCTATATAGCTCGATCTCCAAAGGCATTAAAAGTGGTGGCTTCCAAGGCGTACCTGGCACCCTGGCGGCCGCCCAGCGAACTGTCGACCCGGAGTCGGCCTGGGAGTTTGAGCTGGGGCTAAAGTCGCAATGGTGGCAAGATCAGCTGCGCCTTAACCTGGCCAGCTTTTACACCCGCTACAGTGACTTACAGGTAGTGCAGTTTCGAACTATTGATAACTTTGGTGTGTTTGAAACCAGCAACGCCGCTTCGGCGATATTGCGTGGGCTGGAAGTGGAGCTGGTCTATTCCCCCTCCGACCAGCTCAGTTTTAATGGCAGCTACGCTTACCTGGACGCCTATTACGATCGATTTAACGCCATCAACGGCGAGGACTTTACCGGCAATACACTGCGTCAGGCCCCTAAAAACAGCCTTAGCCTCGCGGTGGAGTTCCAGCAAAGCTTGGCCCAAGGTCGGCTTAGTTGGTATCTAAGCTATCGCTACCAAAGCGAGAGTTATCGTGAGCCAGACAACAGCATTACTATTCAACCGGCATTTAAGCTGCTGGACGGGCATATTCGCTTTAGCCCCCAGCACAAGTCATGGCAGCTCAGCCTCTGGGGCAAGAATTTAAGCAATGAAGCCTATATTAGCCATTTGTATTTATTGGGTGGTAACGACTACGCCCTTTACGGCACACCACGCAGCTATGGCCTGAGTTTGAACTTTACGCTTTAAACCTTAAAGGGCACAGGAGGGGTTTCAATCGAGTGGTGTTGTAATAAGGATGGCTATCAAATCTAGGGTTCTTGAGCCGGCTTTAGCTTGGTAATAGTAGTTTTCAGCTACGTCCTTCAACCAACTCAGGAGGTGCGGATTATAGGCTTCACTCCGGTTCCATAGCCCTGCTGATGGCGAGCCTGATGAGCCAAGAGAGGCTGAAAAAACCAAGGCAAGCCACCGTCGAGCTATCGATTTGCACCACGAAGACTAAGGTTAACAACACCTAGCGGTGAATAGAGACAACTAGAATAATAAGCGAGAGATAAGTATGCCTGCTACAACTAGCTCCAACGAGGCGATTTTAAAGATGATCGCCAAAAAGAACCGCCTACGATTAATTATGGCCATAATTGTTATGGGTCTCTACTTTGGCTTTGCTTTGGGCTATGCCAGCCTACAAGACTTATTCGCCAGTAAAATCGGCACCAGCCTCATTCCTTTTGGCATGGTGTATTTTGTCGGCTTAATTATTAGTTTTATCGCCATCGAAATGCTTTACCTCAAATTAGCCAACAAATACGATCCCAGCAAAGCCGAGGTGAGCCACTATGCCAAATGAAATTGGGCTACATAAACGTATGCTAGGCAAAGTACTGCCCATAGCTATCACTTTCTTTAGCCCCCTGGCTTTAGCCGCCGGATCCATCGACGGCGAGGTGCAACGCCAGGCCATCAACCCCACCGCCATTTCATTGTTTTTGGTGTTTGTGGTGATCACGCTGGGCATCAGCTATTGGGCCTCCAAACATACCACCACCAGCTCTGAATTTTACACCGCCGGCGGTGGTATCAGCGGCCTGCAAAATGGCGCTGCCATCGCCGGTGATTTCATGTCGGCGGCCTCTTTTCTAGGTATTACCGCGCTGATTTATTCCTTCGGTGTTGACGGCTTTACCCTGGCCTTGGCGGCCTTTGCCGGCTGGCCGTTAATGCTGCTGCTGCTATCGGAACGGGTACGCAACCTAGGCAAGGTAACCTTTGCCGATGTGGTCGCCCTGCGGCTAGAGAAGACTCGCACCCGCGTTATTTCAGTACTCGGTTCCGTTTCGGTGGTGGTTATGTACCTAATTGCGCAGATGGTTGGCGCCGGTAAATTAATTGAATTGTTGTTTGGCCTACCCTATGAAATAGCGGTCATCATAGTCGCTGCCCTAGTCATGGCATACGTAGCCTTTGGTGGTATGCTCGCGACAACTTGGGTACAAATTACCAAGGCTGTCTTGTTATTGATTGGCATCACCGTCATGGGTTTTTTAGTGTTGAAAAACGTTGGCTTCGATTTCAACGAACTGCTGATCAAAGCCACCGACAACCACCCTAAAGGCGAGGCTATTTTACGCAATGGCGGCTGGATCCAGGACCCCATTCAAATCACCACCCTGCTGGTCTCGATGATGTTTGGCACCTTGGGGCTGCCGCATATTTTAATGCGTTTATTTACCGTACCGGATATGGAGCAATCGCGTAAATCGGCTTTTTACGCCTCGGTATTTATCGGTTATTTCTTTATCTTATTGGTGGTTGTCGGCTTTGGCACCATCGTCTATGTTATGGGCAACCCCGACTATACTGACAGTGCCGGCAAGTTAATTGGGGGGGGTAATATGGCCGCCATCCACCTGGCCCACGCCCTGGGCGGCGACTTACTCATGGGCTTTATGTCGGCCGTAGCCTTTGCCACTATTCTAGCTGTGGTGGCCGGCTTGACCGTTGCTGGCTCCGCCGCTATTTCCCACGATTTATACGCTGAAGTTTTATGCAAAGGCAAACCCGACCCGGTTAAAGAAATGCGTTTATCCCGTATTGTTACGCTATTCCTAGGTTTGATGGCCGTGAGCCTGGGCATTGTATTTCAGGAGCAAAACATTGCGGTTATTGCCACCATGCCCATGGTGGTTGCCGCCAGTGTTAACCTGCCGATATTATTACTGTCGCTATACTGGTCCAAACTAACTACTCGTGGTGCGGTTGCCGGTGCCATCAGCGGTTTTGTCTCGGCCATTGGTTTAATTATTATCGGCCCCAAGGTCTGGGTCGATATTATCGGCTTTGAGCAGGCCCTATTCCCCTATGACTACCCAGCCTTGTTTACCATGCCGCTGGCATTTTTAGCGATCTGGATATTCTCGGTTACGGATAAATCAGCCCGTGGCGTACAAGACCGCGAAGCCTTTGACGATTTAGTTATACAGTCTGAAACGGGGCGAATTGCCTGATAGGGATGACTAGATAGGGCTCTTTATGAGCAGTAAAACTCCGGCGATCGGAGTTTTACTGCTACCCCCGATCTCGCTACTCAACCTAATGGTCTTTTGCTACCGATCATTTAAATCATCCTGATAAATTTCGGCAGAGCCGACAGGTAAGGTATAGGTCAGGCCATCGTAACCAACGGTCACTCCAGCTGAACGAACCTTTTTTACATCTCGCATAAAAATCCATTCCGCCACTTTGTTTGGTGGCGCGGGTACTAGATGGTAGAGAACCAACTCCTTGACATTAGCTTTATTAGCAACCTCCGCCGCTTCGACCGGCGAGGTATGATAGTCCTGTATATCGCTCATAATTTTTTCTAACTGGCCATTACCTATCTTACCGGCCTCAACTTCCAGTTTTTTTACAATATTCCGAGATAAAGCTTCATGAAATAAAAGATCAGCCCCCTTTGAAAATTTAATGACTGCATCAGATTTCGTCGTATCGCCACTTATGACAACTGAGCGCCCTTTAAAATCAAAACGATAACCAACGGCTGGATCTATAGGCGCATGATTTACAGCAAACATAGTAATCTTCAGCTCCCCATTATCCAGTATTATCGCTGAATCACCCGCAAGGCTAATTTCTTTAGCTATCATCTGCCCTATCGCTGGGCTTAAATAGCCCTCACCATGGTGTGCCGTGCGATATTGGCTATCCAGTGAATAAGCCCGGCTAAACCCTTCGACTACCTGCTTCACGCCTTGGGGGCCATATACGCTGAGCGGCGCATCGCGCCCTTGAGCCCAGGTCATCATATTGAACTCACCTAAATCACCAATATGATCCGAATGAAAGTGAGTTAATAAAACCGCCCCAACGCGTTTAGCAGGAATCCCCCAAAGCCCCAAATTGTTAGTGCTACGGTTACCGGTATCAACCATGTAAAACTTACCGCCCGCAATAACCATAACGCATGCCGCCGCTCGACCTTTTATAGGCATGGGCGCGGCACTGCCACATAGCGTTACGCGCAACGCATCCCCAGTAAAAAAATCATCGTCGACGTTAGCCATTCTTTGGCTTAATTCTCTTTGCAACAATCGATCTTGTACCGCAGGAATCTGCAGCACCAAATATGCCGATACAAGTAACAAACCTAGTGCGGAAAATAGGTAAAGAATTTTTTTCATTAGCCAAACTCCTAGAATTGAATCTAAAGCAACAAGCATTGGCACCAATTAATTAGTTTGTGATTAGGTGCCTACTTTCTATGGGTAACTCTAACACTCTATCGGAAGCGAAATCTGGTATATTCGAATACATTGAAATATTTTACAACCGTAAAAGAAGGCATTCAGCGAACGGCAACGTTAGCCCCGTTGACCTCGAAGAAACGACAGTAAATGCTGCTTAGTTAGAGTGTCTACTTTTTGTGGGGAACACCAGTGTTTACCGCAAACGTTTTTGACGGACCACAGGACTAACGAAGCAATGATCATTCAAAATATAATAAAACCAGGGCGCTGGCGGATTTTTTATTGCCTATTGACTGAGTGAGGGCCCATATGTGTTAGAGCACTCTCTAGATGACATCTGGATTATTACCTGTAAACATTACAACACTCGGATAATCAGTTGCCCAAAACTTAAATATAACTGAACCCCCTTGGCTTAACCAGTCTTCGGCTTCATGAGAAGGCACCTTTGAAACTTTGAATCTAAGATTGTATTTATTTATAGCTGCAACAGTATCACTATCTAATCCATTACAATGATCAGTACTAATTTCAAAAACGTCGTACTCATTGGACTCGAATAGTAACTTTCGCCAATAGGAATACTGACTTGCATCGATAATACCAAGGTCTAGCCAAGTCTTATGGAGCTTTTTATCAATCCGTGCCTTTCGCGTCATAAACAACCTTGAGTTCTAACGCCTTGCTAAGCGGAAATAATGGTTGGCTATAATCGCGAAGCGATGGCCAACTGTTATTTTTCCGTTTGAGCAACTTGTTAGCTGCTGGTTATAATTAATAGTGATAGCGACAGGATATAATTGTGATATGACTATCATTAACGGCATATACAAGACGATTGGACTCATCTACACGTCTTGACCAAAAACCTGATAAATTCTCTTTTAAAGGTTCAGGTTTTCCGATCCCCTCAAATGGAGAGCGCTTAGTGTCGGTAATTAATTTATTGATTCTTTTAAGCGTTTTTTTATCTTGCCCTTGCCAATATACATAATCAGCCCATGCATCATCAGTCCACGCTAACAACCTAGTCATTTAATATTTCTCGTTCAATCACTTGAGCTGATTTAAATTGTTCAATAGATCGAGTTAAATGCGCTGCATTAGCAGGTGACTTTAATAAATGAACAGTTTCCATCAGGCTATTGTAATGATCCATAGACATAACAACAGCATCCTCAGAATCTCTACGTGTAATTACAGTGTAATCAGCGTCGTTTACCACATGGTCAAGTACAGATTTAAGCCCATTTCTTGCTTCAGTAAAAGATACAATTCTCATAATACTCTCATTTTTTAGTTGTACAGTTAATAAGACAAGTCTAACTAAAAAGAGTTACTTGTGCAAGATAAGGTACAAGTTTAGTTGAAGCAGCTAACGCCGCCAGCAGGGGCGCGAAAACCAGAGCGAAGCGGTGGTTTTTGTGTCCCTCTGGCTGGCCTTGATACTTATTGAGCCTTCTCCAGCTTACCACCAAAGCGGTAAGCTTAAGGCGCGAACCAACTTGGAGAAGACTTATGCGATTCTACAACAATTCTCACCCATATTACTGCGGTATCGATTTACATGCCAGGTCACTATATGTCTGTATTTTGGACGATCAAGGCGACACCGTACTCCATAAAGAAATTTCCGCCAAGCCCCAGCAGCTATTACAACTGCTTGAACCCTATTCAGGGAATGTCATTGTAGGTGTCGAGTGTATGCACTGCTGGTACTGGGTTGCCGACTGGTGCGAAGATAATCACATTGATTTTGTCCTTGGCCATGCCCTCTATATGAAGGCAATCCACGGTGGTAAGGCTAAGAACGACAAAATAGATTCGTTTAAAATTGCGAAATTATTAAGGGGCGGGAATTTCCCCATCGCATACCATTACCCTAAGGCGATGCGTGCAACACGGGATTTGATGCGTAGACGGATGCATATTGTCCGCCATGGAGCCCAACTCAAGGCCCACATCAAAAACACGGGCAGCCAATACAACCACCCCCCAAACTCACTCAACCTTCGTTATCTCAGCGCTCGTGAAAAGATGCGGAGGAGGTTTGCTGACGCCTCAGTACAAGCGACTATCGATTTAGACCTCAATCTAATTGATGCGTACAACAAAGAACTCGCCAAGATCGAATGGCACATCAAAAAGCATGCTAAGCAATACAAGCCGACTGATTATCATATTTTAAAAAGCATATCCGGTGTTGGTGACATTTTGGCCTTAACTATTTTATATGAAATCGGTGATATACAGCGATTTGAAAGTGTTCAGAGATTTGCATCCTATAGCCGGCTGATAAAGTGCAAAGCCGAGTCAGCAGGAAAAACCTATGGCACACAGGGAAATAAAATCGGCAACGCCCACCTTAAGTGGGCATTTTCAGAGGCGGCTATTTTATACCTAAGAAACAATGACTGCGCCAAGCGATACATTTAGGCGCTTGAAAAACGAATGCCTAAAAGCAAGGCGTTGTCCGCTCTCGCGCACAAACTTGGAAGAGCCATATACTTCATGCTAAAAAATCAGGTGGTGTTTGATGAAACCAAATTCATGACAGTTTAAGTCGCAGCTGCTTGTGAGCTTTACACCTAACTAACCAGACGGCGACAATATTGATACCGCCAAATCTTCACCTAATGGTACTTGATACCGGTAACACGGCAGTATCTATTGCACCATGCCAAGGTTCACCGCCTTGATTAGACACAAGCAGTTTGCGCATTATTATTTTGAATTAAATCGTTTGCACCTTGCTAAGCCTGAAACTAACTGGAGTACAGAGCCAGCCCCTTGAATAGAGCTAGCGAAGGTTAATCGATAAATGTCTAGTGCCCCCAGCATCGTTACGGAACAACGAAAGCCTGGGCCTGGGTGAGACCCTGTAAGAGAGCCTCAATATGTGTTTACCGCAAACGTTTTTGACGGTTCACAGGACTAACGAAGCAATGATCATTCAAAATATAATAAAACCAGGGCGCTGGCGGATTTTTTATTGCCTATTGACTGAGTGAGGGCTCATATGTGTTATGCTTAGTAAACCAAAAATATTGTTGTTGAATTTCCATCCCCTAGCCTGGATACACCCATAATTTCTTGAGCATTGTTAATTGTGAACGGATTGTCTAAAAAGGTATATTTCGGTTTAAATAGCTCAATATCTCGCTCAAATTCATTAACTAGATTTACATTGACTCCTGTAACTGTCGCCCCAAGGCCAGACTCCCTAATAAAGTGAAAATTCCCTGCATAGGTGGCCTTTCCCGCTTCAATATTAAATCTTACGCTAAATGGATTTAATGGGCTTATAAATGCGGGTCCACTTGATACTGACCAAGAAAAGAATTCATATTCACCTTCTGGTAGCTCAATTGCAAAAACGTTGCCCCTAGATTTTCTTTTATTTATATCCCAATCAAGCATCCCCGGTGGCAGTAAGGCAGTTCCCGTACCGATTTGTAGCTTACTCCATTTTGATTTACCTAACGCCCTATATTGAATAGCATACCCTGAATATCCTCCGCGGTATGTAACTGATGCCATGAGGATACCTTTTCCAGATTCATCGCTCAATTTATAATTCGTAGGTATATTCTTGGAAGATGCGCAACCAGCCAACAAAAAACTAATCAGCACAATAACCTTGATTCTTAAATCCATAATTTCATCCTAGTGCATAACGCCGCCAGCAACTGTGGAGTAGGATGGTGCTGGTTTTGCGTCTTTTGCAAAAACTGCGACAGCCTACGGAATCAGATTGACTGGCCTTGTTAGGTAACGTTAATTTCATGTGCTTTAGGCCATTTTATGAGTTTAGAAAAATCTACTTTCCATACATCCAATTCAAAAATCTCTCCATACTGATCTAGATTCAATGTCACAGATACATAATTTCCATCAGCATCCGCAAAAGAGCAACTTGCTACTTCGTCACCAAACTGGGCATCTGAATTGCTGGTTTCAAATCTAAGGCTTCCCATCCCTCCGTCTGCCATCGCCTCAACTCTAAGAGTAGCTATATCCACTTTGATGCTAGCTTCATCAAGTAGGAAGCTTACTAAAGGGATTATTGATGACTTGATACTATCCATAGTTACCTAACGTCTTTAGCAGCGGCCGGCGGTACGCCGGTCCAGCCCCGAAGGGGCGATGTTGCCTAAACTTGTTATGTGCTTACTCGACGAATGGCAATTCACGACCATGCTCCTTCAGCACTTTTTTATAGTGGTCTAAACGATACGTTAGATTTTCAATGATGTTACCTAGAATCTCAAACGCTTCTTCGGTATCTCCGTTAGCTAATTCATCTTTAGCTTCTTTTAGGTCTTGTAAAAGACAATGCAGCGAATCCCCTTGAATAAGAGAGCCGGGAAATTCTCTACCCGGGTGCCTCATCACAGCATGATTCGACGCATCTGAATATATTTCAACCTGTTCTTTCTTCATGGCTGCTCAATGTACATAACGCTTTGCACAGCTGAATTTTTGTAGGAGCCCGCTTGTGCTATTCAGCACAAAAAGGAGCGACGAAAAAAATGTCAGCTGCTGCAACTTGTTATAGCCGGGCCACGGTATGTGACTATATGCACCATGTGCCAGGCCGTAAAAGGCAAAAACGCTAAACGCGGTGCCCCACCAAATTTGAATTTGGCACACCCTGATAAAAACTGGAGTACGGCCAAATTAACTTACTAACTGTTGGCACCAAGAAGGAAACCACCGAAGTGGATTTACAGCACGCTCCTTGATGCTGGGTGCCTGATTATGGCACATACTTATTTGTTGCTACACAGATAAAACGCCGAAACATCAAACAAGCTATAACGCC
>Ga0209395_1000095_pt1 | contig 142919 bp, 116 predicted proteins | sample GOMGulsemesocosm_3_FD_184635 | JGI IMG/M metagenome (GOLD analysis project Ga0209395, IMG submission 184635) | Methane-oxidizing microbial communities from mesocosms in the Gulf of Mexico - GOM9D Gulf of Mexico (SPAdes) (version 2) | ecosystem: Environmental > Aquatic > Marine > Cold seeps... | reverse complement strand
TTGATATCGTCTGTAGATTTTATGAAAACATATTTTTCATCTTCCCATAAACCATAGGTATTGATGTTGTAATAGCTAGAGAATAATTGAAAATCATTTTTTAAAATTGAACGTAATTCTTCTATAGTCCATGTATAATAAGCACCTTCCTCTAGCTTGTTTGTTTTGGAGTAACTATCTGCATCTAAAGAAGAGTAAAAAACACCCTCAGGAGAAGTGAGTTCTTTTTCAATAAATTCAAGTGTTTCGAAAACAACATTTTTGTAGGTATTGTTTTTCGTAATTTGATATGCCTTGGAATATAAACTCACCAATTGAGCATTGTCGTACAGCATTTTTTCAAAATGTGGAATGTGCCATTTTTTATCTGTAGAATACCTAGAAAAACCACCGTTTATTTGATCAAAAACACCTCCAAAAGCCATTTTGTCTAAGGTGTTTTCTACATGTTTCATGAGTTGATCATCATTGTTTTGGAACGCATATCGCATTAAAAATTGATAGTTGTTAGGCAACATGAATTTAGGAGCATTATTGGCACCACCAAAAGTAGTGTCAAATTGTTTGCGCCAATTTTTTACTTCGCTAGCCATAAAATCTTTTGTAAAATCTGGTGTATCTGTATTTAAAGTAATTAAATCAATATTTTTAATTCCGTCTTCTAATTTAGCTGCAAAAGCATAGAATTTTTCTGGATCTTTTTTAAAGTTTTCAGAAATTTGCTGCAACGCTTTTTGCCATTGGTTTTTTGAAAAATAAGTACCTCCCCATATAGGTCTTCCATCTGGTAAAGCAATTACATTTAATGGCCAACCACCATTTCCTGTCATTAATTGAACAGCTTTCATATACACTTTATCTACATCTGGCCTTTCTTCTCGATCTACTTTTATATTGATGAAATCGGCATTCATTGTTTTCGCAATTAGCGAATCTTGGAAACTTTCTTTTTCCATGACATGACACCAATGACATGCTGCATACCCAACACTAATTACAATAAGTTTGTTCTCTTTTTTTGCTTGCGCTAGTGATTTGTCATTCCAGGCTTTCCAACTTACAGGATTGTGTGCATGTTGTAGCAAATACGGACTTGTTTCATGAATCAATTCATTGGTGTATTGCTGTTGTTTCTCGGAATCAGCACAACTTGCAAATGCCATTAGAATGATTAGGAAGGCTGATTTATATTTTTGTAGCATTGGTTGTTTTTAAAATGGTAAGTTCGGCATTTTTATTTAGGATGATAAAATGTAGCACTCCTTTAATTTGTATTTTTTTAATGTCTTTTGCTTCTTTGTTGTTAAAGTAACTGGCGTCATTGCTACGGTGAAACGTTCCTTTTTTGTTCCCTAATAAAAGATACCCTTTAGAAGCATCATACCTGATGGTTTCTACTTCTGAATCGTAGTTATTACCTACACCAAAAATATCTAAATAACCATCGTTGTTTACGTCAGCAACTTCAATACCTAATGTAGGGGAAAATTGACCAAAGTTTGGGAGTTCTTGAATTTCAAATTTTCCATCCCCCTTGTTTTTTAAAATAATGGAAGCAAAAGAGTGCCCAACAAAATGATGTGCTTTTGCTAGGTTGGCTGAACCATAGATTTCTGGCATGGTTGCAGCGGCAAATTCTTTGAACGTTTTTAATTTATTGTTTAAAAAAGGTGTTTGCTGTGTGGAGCATTCTTTACCTCTGATAGGTAGTAGCTCCCCTGTTTTTGAAACCTTACTTAGGGCAATGTCAAAAGAGGTATTGTTGTCAAAATAATCGGCGTATATGTGTAGTGGTTTGTTATTGGATGGATGAAATTTATTGTTGGTTCCCCAGTTTCCAACAATGTAATCTAACTTTCCGTCTTTATCTATATCTGCGGCTTTAATAGTCTGAAACCAGCCGTTTGTATTTGATAAGCCTTTAATTTCTTTTTTATAGAATTGACCATTTCTATTCTCGAAAATAGAAATAGGCATCCACTCTCCAACAACAATTAAATCATCATCTCCATCATTGTCAAAATCAGAAAATAAGACGTCTTTGATAATCTTTAAGCCAGAAATATCATCAAATACTTCATCGATAATGTTGGTGTATTTTCCATTTTTATAGGCTAAAAAATAAGGTTTATCAGAAAGGGGGTATTGTCCATGTGTAACATTACCACCAACAAATATTTCTGGTTTTCCATTGTTATTTGTATCTGTAAATGCAATCCCTTTTGAGTTGGTTCTAATCTCAGGTAGTGTTCCTTTTTTAAAATTCCCGTTACCGTCGTTTATATAGATTCTGTCTTGAAGGTAGCTGTTGTTCTTCTTTACTTCATAGCCTCCAGAAGTTACCAATAAATCCAGATCGTTGTCATTATCTATGTCCATAAATTGGGCATCGGTATCTTCAAATATTTTTTCTTTTTTAAATAGGTTTTTATTAGACTCCTTGAATTTCCCGTTTTTTTGTTGAATAAATAACGAGGCATTTTCACCGATTGCATTGCCAACAAAAAAGTCATCAAGACTATCATTGTTTACATCCGCAACAGCAATAGTAGAACTCATTACCGACTGTTTTTGAGGCAGCAATAGTTGCAATTTAAAATCGTCAAAGTCGTTTTCTTTTTGTTGGTAACTGATACCAATATCTGTTGGGTTTATGCGTTGAACGAGCCCATTTTTAAGTGCTTTTTTTGTGTTTTTGTGTACGGCATTTTTATGGTAAAGAGTAAAATTCTTATTGAGTTGCATGTCCACAAATTTTTGGGATGTAGTTGCATTCCAATCTACAATTACACTATCTATTTTCGGTTGATTGTCTAGCCCAAAATGAAGTTTGTTCCCAATAGAAGATTGATATCCTCGACTCGTAAAATGCGTTTTAGCTTGTTTTAAGTTGTTGGCATAAACAGTGACTTTTGCACCAATTCCAAATCGGTTGTTTTTAGAACCTTTTAATTCGAAAGAAATATAATTATTTGTTGAATTGTTTTTATAAATGGCAGCTTTTTCTCCTTGGTTATTGATGATTAAATCCAAATCTCCGTCATTATCTAAATCGGCATAAACCGCTCCATTCGAATTTACTTTAGCCCCTAAACCCCATTTTTCAGTATTGTTTTTAAAGGTTAAATCTTTATTGTTTTTAAAAATGTAATTACTCAGTTTATGAGAAGGCATCATTTGTATGGCTTCGTCTAAACTGACTTTTTTACGATTTCTAATATTAGATTTCATTTGGTTTCTAAAATCTTGATTGGATAAATCATTTTGAATTCCATTGGTCACAAAAACATCATTAAATCCATCGTTATTAAAATCTGCAATTAAAGGTGCCCAGCTCCAATCTGTTTTTGCAATGCCAGCTAATGAGCTAATTTCACTATAAGTTCCATTGCCATTGTTTAACTGTAGAACATTTGACATGTATTGATGATGATAGCCCATGTCTACTAACTTATGAAAATTAGAAATACTCATAGTAGCCATGTTTTCTTTGCCTCGAATATGGTCTTCGGCCATCATATCCAATACTATTAGATCGGGCAATAAATCGTTGTTAATATCGGCAAAATCAGAGCCCATACTGTTCGAAGAAATATGATTAAAATGTTTTAATGCGTTGTCCTTAAATGTTCCATCACCTTGATTTATATATAAAAAGTCAGGTTCTAAAAAGTCATTGGCAACAAAAATATCAAGAAGGTTGTCATGGTTAAAATCTCCAATAGATGCGCTTAATCCCCAGGCTTTATTTAAAATTCCTGCTTCTTTTGTGATGTTTGTAAAACCATTGCCATCATTTCTAAACAATTGATCAGAATTATAGTCTTCTTTCTTTAGCTGAATTCTAGGATCAGTATTTACATTGTTTCTAAAATCTTGTCGATGATTTACCAAATACATATCTACATCACCATCGTTGTCAAAATCAAAAAAGTAGGCTTGAACAGAAAAACCGTAATGGTCTAAACCATACGCCTTTGCGCTTTCTTTAAAAGTGTTGTTTTTTTGATTGATGTACAGTTTGTTTTTTCGCTGTTCATGGCTATTTAAAGCCCCAGATTTACACACATAAATATCTAACCAGCCATCATTGTTAATGTCGATCATGGTTACACCAGTAGTCCAACCGTTTTCGTCTGTAACATGTGCTTTAGAGCTAATGTCTTTAAAGGTGAAATTGCCATTATTTACATACAATTTATTCGATTCTTGATTTGAGGTAAAGTATATATCTTCTAAACCGTCATTGTTAATATCTCCAACAGCAACGCCGCCTCCATTGTAGATATAGGAGTAATTGATAAAATTGAAATACAGGTTTTCTTTTACGGTGTTTGTAAAATGAATATTGGTTTTGTCTGCTTCAATTTTTGAAAAAAGAAGATTTGATTGTGCTGGATTTTTTGAATTTTTAGAACAACCAAAAGTGATTGCTAGTAGTAAAATAAAAATACTTTTGGAAGAAGACGTATTCATTTATGCGCATTTAAAGGTCGGAAATTGAACTTTAAATATAGTTTAAAAATCAATAAGCAAGCTATAAAATTATACGAGTACGGTGATTACACCTACTAATGACTTGATTAAAGCTATCTTGGAAAAAAAAATTTAAAAAAAATGTTGTGAGGTTAAAATATTTATTGATATTTGTCCCATCAATATGAACAAACAAATTATTAATATCATTTCTATTATTGTCATTGCTATTCAACGGCAACGATAAGGAAGTGTATTTATATTTTTAAAAATAGTATAGAAGCCTTCCAAATTTGGAAGGCTTTTTTTATATCAAATAGTTAAATGAATTTTATTAAGAACATAATTATTGCAGTCATTATCGTCATTATTAGCTCACCACCGAGTTGATACAGATCGTTATTGCCGAAAAAAGCAAAACCTGTATCAATTGATACAGGTTTTTTTTGTTGAAAACTAAGGTATTGAATATCATATTAGCACTAGTGTAGTTTATTGGTAGTCAGCGCGTTAGGTAAAAAAAGAAATAAATGAATATAAACCGAGTCAGTTCGTAGAAAAAAATACCATGTAATGAATAATTATTTTTGATTAGTAAAAAGGAATAACAACATACAAACGACAATTTTAATTGTCAAAATATATAGATGAATCGAGCATGTTAGATTTTTTTCATCCAAGAAATGATTAATGACGAACAGCATGTGGCCGATAAAAAGCAATAAATTAAAACGCATGAAATTAAACAAACACAGTAGCAGATTAACGCAAGATGTATCTCAACCAGCATCGCAAGCCATGTTGTATGCCGTTGGTTTAACCGATGAAGATATGAGCAAAGCCCAGGTGGGAATAGCAAGTACTGGGTACGATGGAAACCCTTGTAATATGCATTTAAATAATTTGGCGGCAGAGGTTAAAGTTGAATGCAATATAGCAGGTTTAGTTGGATTGGGATTCAATACCATTGGCGTGAGTGATGGAATTTCAATGGGAACATCTGGAATGAATTATTCGCTTGCTTCTAGAGATATTATAGCCGATTCTATAGAAACGGTAATGCAAGCGCAGAGTTACGACGGATTAATCTCTGTAGTTGGATGTGATAAGAATATGCCAGGAGCAGTCATTGCGATGCTACGATTAAATCGACCATCAATTATGATGTATGGCGGAACAATCGCTTCAGGAAATTACAAAGGAAAAAAACTAAACATTGTATCTGCTTTTGAAGCCTTAGGTCAAAAAGTTGCAGGAGAAATTGAAGAAGATGAATATAGAGAAATAATAAAAAGAGCAATCCCTGGAGCTGGTGCTTGTGGCGGAATGTATACTGCAAATACCATGGCCTCTGCTATTGAAGCAATGGGATTCTCATTGCCATATAATTCTTCAATTCCTGCAGAAAATCCAAGTAAATTATCTGAAAGTGAACGGACAGCAATAGCACTAAAAAATTTAATGGAATCTGATCTAAAACCATTGGATATCATTTCTAAAAAATCTATAGAAAATGCCATTGCATTGGTAAATGCCTTGGGTGGATCAACAAATGCAGTATTACACTTTTTAGCAATTGCACATGCCGCAGATATCGAATTTACCTTAGAAGATTTCCAAAAAGTGAGCGATAGAACACCGCTAATAGCAGATTTAAAACCTAGTGGAAAATACCTAATGGAAGATGTGCATGGTGTTGGAGGAACTCCAGCTGTAATGAAATACTTATTAGACAATGGATATTTACATGGAGATTGTATGACCGTAACAGGAAAAACATTGGCTGAAAATTTGGCAACTGTTGAGCCATTAGTATTTGAAGGTGATCAAGATGTAATTTATCCAACGGATAAGGCCTTAAAAACTTCTGGAAATATTCAAATACTATATGGAAATCTTGCTGTAGAAGGAGCCGTAGCAAAAATTAGCGGTAACGAAGGGCTTCTTTTTGAAGGAAAAGCAGTGGTGTACAATGGTGAGCAGGAAGCAAATACAGGGATTTCTAACGGAGAAGTTAGTAAAGGGGATGTTGTTGTTATTCGTTATGTAGGTCCAAAAGGAGGTCCAGGTATGCCTGAGATGTTAAAGCCAACCTCATTAATTATGGGAGCGGGTTTAGGAAAATCTGTTGCCTTAATTACAGATGGACGATTCTCTGGAGGAACCCATGGGTTTGTGGTTGGTCATATCACTCCAGAAGCGCAAGCAGGAGGAACAATTGCCATCTTAGAAACAGGAGATACGATTAGAATTAGCGCAGAAAACAACACGATTAATGTATTGATTTCAGAAGAAGAATTGGCAAAAAGAAAAGCTAGTTGGAAAGCACCTGCATTGAAACACAACAAAGGAATATTATACAAATACGCAAAAATAGTTGCATCAGCATCCAAAGGGTGTGTAACCGATGCATTTTAAAAAATAGTTATGGAAACAAAAACACAAACCACAACGAAAAAAAGTAAAGAGAAAATGCTACATATTTCTGGAGCTGAAGCGGTTGTTAAATGCTTATTGGCCGAAGGTGTTGATTTATTATATGGATATCCTGGAGGTGCGATTATGCCAATTTATGACGAATTATATAAGTATCAAGAGCAACTTCAGCACGTGTTAACACGTCATGAACAAGGTGCAACGCATGCAGCGCAAGGGTATGCAAGAGTTACGGGAAAGGTAGGAGTAGCCATGGCAACCTCAGGCCCTGGAGCAACCAATTTAGTTACCGGAATTGCAGATGCACAAATAGATTCTACACCCATGGTTTGCATTACAGGACAGGTAGGAAAACATTTATTAGGAACAGATGCTTTTCAGGAAACCGATATTGTAGGGATTTCGACACCTGTTACTAAATGGAATTATCAGATTACTGAAGCTTCTGAAATACCAGCTATTTTAGCAAAGGCATTTTATATTGCGCGTTCAGGGAGACCAGGTCCTGTTTTAATAGATATTACAAAAAATGCGCAGTTTGATACCTTTGATTTTGCCTATGAAAAATGCACATCAATCAGAAGTTATAAAGCAGTGCCTGATGTTGATAAAAAACAATTATTAGACGCAGCATCACTGATAAACAAGGCTAAAAAACCACTAATTGTTTTTGGTCAAGGTGTAATTTTAGGTGAAGCAGAAGCTGAGTTTAAAGCATTGATTGAAAAAGCTGGGATTCCAGCGGCTTGGACAATTTTAGGCTTGTCTGCATTAGAGTCAAAACATCCATTAAATGTTGGAATGGTTGGAATGCATGGGAATTATGGACCCAATAAATTAACCAATGAATGTGATTTGTTGATTGCCATAGGAATGCGTTTTGATGATCGTGTTACTGGTGATTTGAGCCGCTATGCAAAACAAGCAAAAGTGATTCATTTTGATATTGATCCAGCAGAGATTGATAAAAATGTAAAAACAGATGTTGCCGTGTTAGGAAACGCTAAAGAAACATTAGGTCAGATAATACCATTGGTAGACGAAAACGCTCACGAAACTTGGTTGCAAGAATTTAGAGATTATGATGCTATTGAATTTGATCAAGTAATTAAAGAGGAGTTGTATCCGTCGAAAGATGGCATTACAATGGGAGAAGTATTGAAAGAAATCAACCAGGTAACAAAAGGAAAAGCGGTTATTGTTTCTGATGTTGGTCAGCATCAAATGTTTGCCTGTAGATATGCAGAGTTTAACCAGACAAAAAGTAATATTACATCTGGAGGTTTAGGAACGATGGGGTTTGCTTTACCAGCAGCAATTGGTGCCAAAATGGGCGCTCCAGAAAGAGAAGTAATTGCTATTATTGGTGATGGTGGATATCAAATGACGATTCAAGAATTGGGAACTATTTTTCAAACCAAAGCGGCGGTGAAAATTGTAGTATTAAATAATGAATTTTTGGGGATGGTACGTCAGTGGCAACAATTATTTTTTGACAAGAGATATGCATCAACAGAAATGACAAATCCAGATTTTGTTACCATTGCAAAAGGCTATCATATAGATGCGCAGAGAGTTAAGAAAAGAGAAAATTTAACAGAGGCTATTGAAGAAATGATGGCTTCGAAAGATTCATATTTCTTAGAAGTTTGTGTAGAAAAAGAAAACAATGTATTTCCAATGATTCCTACAGGAGCATCGGTTTCAGATATCAGATTAAGTTAAAACAGTTAAAAAAATGAACACAGAGAATAAATCATATACAATTTCAATTTATACAGAAAATAATCTGGGATTGTTAAATAGAGTTTCATCAATTTTTCTAAAAAGACATATCAATATTGAAAGTTTAACAACCTCTCAATCTGAAATTGAAAATGTAAACAGATTTGTGATTGTTGCCCCAATGAGTGCACATCAAGCCTATAAAATTGTAGGGCAATTAGAAAAGCAAATTGAGGTAATTAAAGCCTATGCACATTCAGATGATGAAACAATTTATCAAGAAACTGCCTTGTTTAAAGTAGCTTCAGATTCGTTGTTTGACGAGCGTCAAATCCAGAATATTATCAAAGACAGTCATGCAAATATAGTGACTGTTTCACGCGAGTATTTTGTGATTGAAAAAACTGGAAGAAGACATGAAACAGAGCAGTTATATCAAGATTTAAAACCCTATAAATTGATGCAGTTTGTACGGTCAGGAAGAATATCAGTCACTAAAGAACCAATGAATATTTCAGAAATGCTTGCAGCATTTTAATACTTAATAAACTAAAAATGAAAAATTATTTTAACACGCTATCATTAAGAGATCAGCTAACAGAATTAGGAAAATGTAGATTCATGGAGTCTTCAGAGTTTGAAGATGGCGTAGCAGCATTGAAAGACAAAAAAATTGTAATTATAGGTTGTGGAGCTCAAGGGTTAAATCAAGGCTTAAACATGAGAGATTCAGGATTGGACATTTCTTATACATTACGTGCACAAGCAATCGCAGAAAAAAGACAATCGTTTTTAAACGCATCTGAAAATGGGTTTACAGTAGGGACCTATGAAGAGTTAGTGCCTACGGCAGATTTAGTATTGAATTTAACCCCTGATAAACAGCATACCAATGTCGTTAACGCTGTTATGCCTTTGATGAAAAAAGGTGCAACATTATCATATTCTCACGGGTTTAATATTGTTGAAGAAGGCATGCAAGTGCGTGAAGATTTAACGGTAATCATGGTAGCACCTAAATGTCCAGGGTCAGAAGTAAGAGAAGAATATAAAAGAGGATTTGGGGTGCCAACATTGATCGCGGTACATCCAGAAAATGATCCGGAAGGAAAAGGATTGGCACAAGCAAAAGCATATGCTGTTGGAACTGGAGGACATAAAGCAGGAGTATTGCAATCGTCTTTCGTTGCAGAGGTAAAATCTGATTTAATGGGAGAACAAACCATTTTATGTGGGGTGTTACAAACCGGAGCGATTTTATCTTTTGATAAAATGGTTGAAGAAGGGATTGAGCCAAGCTATGCTGCAAAATTAATTCAATATGGTTGGGAAACGATTACCGAAGCGTTGAAGCATGGCGGAATTACCAACATGATGGACCGCTTATCGAATCCTGCAAAATTGAAATCTTTTGCCATTTCTGAAGAATTAAAAGATATTATGCGTCCGCTGTTTCAAAAACATATGGATGATATCATGTCTGGTCATTTTTCTAAAACAATGATGGAAGATTGGGCAAATGATGATAAAAACCTATTGTCTTGGAGAGCTGCAACAGGAGAAACAGCTTTTGAAAAAACATCAGTTACAACCCAAGAAATTTCTGAACAAGAATATTTTGATCATGGAACCTTGTTAGTTGCTTTTGTAAGAGCTGGTGTTGAGTTGGCTTTTGAAACGATGACTGATTCTGGAATTATTGCAGAGTCAGCTTATTATGAGTCGTTACACGAAACACCATTAATTGCAAACACCATTGCGCGTAAAAAGTTGTTCGAAATGAATCGTGTAATCTCTGATACCGCAGAGTATGGATGTTACTTATTTGACCATGCGTGTAAACCTTTGTTAACTGATTTTATGAAAACCGTAAAAACAGATATTATTGGAACGGCATTTAGCACAGGGAATAATGCAGACAATCAAGAATTAATTGCTGTAAATAACACAATTAGAAATCACGAAGTTGAAAAAGTTGGAGCAGTTTTAAGAGCTTCAATGACAGCAATGAAGCAAATTTAGTAGCCTCATTTCGATAGAGCGAAAAATAAACGACGAAGAATCTCATACGTATATGAAGATTTCTAAATCGCGAAAATGCTCATTTCGAATTGACGTTGAAAATGTCATTATCACGCGATTTGATAACAAGTTGAAAATAAAAAATGATTGTCAAAACAACAACATATTACCCAAAATTAATTGATATAAGGGAAGCTGTAACTACATTGAAAGATGTAGTTGCAGTAACGCCTGTAACTCAAAACATTAATTATTCAAAGAAATTTAATGCAAACGTTTTACTCAAAAGAGAAGATTTACAACAAGTACGTTCGTATAAAATAAGAGGCGCTTATAATAAAATAAGTTCTCTAACAACAACCCAGTTAAAAAATGGAATTGTGTGTGCAAGCGCAGGAAATCATGCCCAAGGAGTTGCTTTTGCTTGTCAAAAATTAAAAATTCATGGAACAATTTTTATGCCTACTCCAACTCCAAAACAAAAGTTGGAGCAAGTAGAAATGTTTGGAGGTGAATATGTAACCGTAAAATTGGTTGGCGATACTTTTGATGATGCTCAAAAGGAGGCATCTATAGAATGTGAATTGATGGGGAAAACTTTTGTGCATCCTTTTAACGATCCTAAAATTATTGAAGGACAAGCAACAGTTGGATTGGAAATATTAGCACAAATTACAGAACCAATAGATTACGTATTTGTTCCTGTTGGAGGTGGTGGTTTGGCCTCTGGCTTGTCAACGGTTTTTAAAATTTTGTCTCCGAAAACAAAGATTATCGGAGTGGAACCACAAGGTGCGCCCTCAATGAAAACTGCTTTTGAACAGAATAAAAATGTATACCTTCCAAAGATAGAGAAATTTGTAGATGGAGCTGCTGTACAACAAGTAGGTGATCTTACCTTTGAGATTTGTAAACAGAATTTAAATCAAATGATTACAGTTCCAGAAGGGAAAGTGTGTCAGACCATTTTAGATTTGTATAACAAAGATGCCATTGTGGTGGAACCTGCCGGAGCATTAACTATTTCTGCATTGGACTATTTTGCTGATGACATAAAAGGCAAAAACGTGGTTTGTATAGTAAGTGGCTCTAATAACGACATCACTAGAACTGCAGAAATTAAAGAAAGAGCACTGTTGTATAATGGGGTAAAGCATTATTTCATTATTCGTTTTCCACAAAGAGCTGGAGCTTTAAAGGAATTTGTAGCCGATATTTTAGGGCCTCATGATGACATTACACATTTTGAATATTCTAAAAAACACAATCGTGAAAATGGGCCTGCAATTGTGGGGGTAGAATTAAAAAAGAGCGCTGATTTAGCGCCTTTAATTGAAAGAATGAAGCTGAGAAATTTCTATGGGGATTATTTAAATGATAAACCTGATTTATTTCAATATTTGATATAACTTGCATAAAATTTAATGTAAGATTTACTTTGAAAAATATTTTCTCAAATAACAAGATCCCAGATAATTACAAAATTAAGGAACCCTATATTCAAGACACCTATCTTGTAAATGGTAAGCTTAAAGAGTGGAAAGGAAATATATCTAGTGTGTTCTCTCCTATATATACAGAAAACTCTGAAGGAACGTTAGCACCTACATTTTTAGGGAATATTCCAGATTTAGGAGAATCGGAAGCATTAGATGCATTAGATGCAGCTGTAATTGCTTATGACAAAGGAAGAGGTGAATGGGCTACCTTAAAGATTGAAGAACGTATTGCTTGTGTAGCCAATTTTGCCGAAATGATGTTGGAAACACGTGAAGAGGTTGTGAAATTATTGATGTGGGAAATAGGGAAACCATATGCAGAATCTTGCAATGAGTTTGATAGAACCATTGAGTATATCGAAGATACCATTTTAGCATTAAAAGAAATGGACACCAAAGCTTCTGAAGTTAAAGAGCATAGCGGAATCTTGGCACAAGTTAGAAGGGCCCCTCTGGGAGTTGTTTTATGTTTAAGTCCATATAATTATCCGTTAAATGAAACTTTTTGTTTGTTGATTCCGGCATTAATGATGGGGAACACCACCGTTTTTAAACCTGCAAAACACGGAATTTTATTATTGTCTCCTTTATTAGAGGCCTTCCAAAAATGTTTTCCAAAAGGGGTTGTAAATATTATTTACGGTAGCGGAAGAACACTGGCAACACCTATTCTAAAATCTGGAAAAGTAGATGTTTTAGCATTGATTGGAAATAGTAAATCTGCAAATATTTTACAAGAATACCATCCGAAGAAAAATAGACTGCGTTTAGTGTTAGGCTTAGAAGCTAAAAACCCGGGAATTATTTTGCCAGACTGCGATGTAGACTTAGCCGTTAAAGAATGTGTTTTAGGCTCATTAGCATTTAATGGACAACGCTGTACGGCATTAAAAATATTGTTTGTTCATGAAGATATTGTTGGCGAATTTAATCAGAAATTTGTGGCAGCAATAGAAAAATTAAATGGAGGATTGCCATGGGAAGAAGGTGTGAATATTACCCCTTTACCAGAGCCGCACAAACCAGAATATATTCAAGAATTGATTACTGATGCCCAAACAAAAGGAGCAACAGTAATGAATCCAACTGGGAATTATTTTGAAAAAAGTTTTGCAAGTCCAACCGTATTATATCCAGTTAATGACACGATGAAGGTGTATCATGAAGAGCAGTTTGGGCCAGTGGTTCCAATCCTTTCTTTTAAAGAAATAGCTGAACCTTTAGATTATATTTCTGAATCAAATTATGGGCAACAAGTAAGTTTGTTTAGTAAAAACCCCAATTCTTTGGCACCATTGATTGATTCGTTGGTAAACCAAGTATGTAGGGTAAATATCAATACAAAATGTCAACGAGGGCCAGATGTATTGCCTTTTGTTGGAAGAAAAGATTCGGCAGTTAGTACCTTAAGTGTACACGATGCGTTGCGTACTTTTTCTATAAGAACAATGGTTGCTTTTAGAAGTACGGAAGTGAATACACAAATTTTAGATGATTTATTGAAAAGTGATAAGTCGAATTTTATAAACCGTTAATTTTCACATTCTTAGTTGCGTTAGGTTTAGGTGTTAAATTCATAACAAATCATTCTAATTTGTCGGATTTTAATAAAATTCCCTAAAATTAAAAAACTAATTAAGGCTATATTAATAATTAGTTGTAGGTTTGTGGCATGAATTCTTTAAAAAATAAAATACGTAGTACTGTTCCCAGTATATTTGTTCGCTTACGCCGCCGCGCATAAGTAAACAAAGCAATCTATTTACGTAATTTTTATTTTTTATTCCTTGTACAATTTCAATTTCATATCAACATTACCTATAGTTATTCCTTCGAATAGCCCCGTAGTTGTACGCCCTATTTTCCGCCGTCGCCCTTTGGGTGTACTTTAATTTCTTGAACTTAGGTGAGTCCGGTTCTTCTTTCAAAAAAATCATAATTATTTTATAAACAATTTAAAATCAAGAACAATGGAAATTGTTATTGCTGATAAATCACATAGTATTTATGCAGAAATTATCTGTAACACGATTGCGGAATCTGCGAATGTTAGAGGTACTGGTATTGCCAAACGTACGCCAGAATATATCATCACTAAAATGGAAAATGGCAATGCTGTTATTGCCTTAGATGAAGAGAGTTTTGCAGGTTTTTGTTATATCGAATCTTGGGGTCATGGAAAATTTGTTGCGAATTCGGGATTGATTGTACATCCGAGTTTCAGAAAAAAGGGATTGGCAAAAAAAATAAAATCTGTTGTATTTGAACATTCAAGAACCAAGTTTCCAAAGGCAAAAGTATTTTCTATTACTACAGGATTACCGGTAATGAAATTGAATAGCGACTTGGGATATAAGCCTGTTACTTTCTCTGAATTGACAGATGATCAATCTTTTTGGAAAGGGTGTCAAACCTGTAAAAACTACGATGTTTTACAAAGAACAAAGCAACAAATGTGTTTGTGTACCGGAATGTTATTCGATCCATCAACAAAAGAAAATAATAACAACGTAAAAATTAAAGAGAAGGTTTTTCAACGATTGAAAAGAATTAAGCAAAGCATCTATTTAAAAAAGGAAAAAAAATGAAAAAATTAGTCATCGCATATAGTGGAGGTTTAGACACGTCTTACTGTGCAGTTAGTTTGTCAAAAGCGGGGTATGAAGTGCATGCCGTTAGTGTAAATACTGGCGGGTTTACAGCTAAAGAAATACAAGAGATAGAAGATAACGCCTATAAAATGGGTGTTTCAACCTATAAAAATATTGACGCAGTAACTACTTTTTATCAAAAAGTAGTGAAGTATTTAATTTTTGGGAACGTATTAAAAAATAATACCTATCCATTGTCTGTAAGTGCAGAAAGAATTATTCAGGCAATAGAAATTGCCAATTATGCCAAAAGTATTGGAGCAGCATATATTGCTCATGGAAGCACAGGAGCTGGAAATGACCAAGTACGGTTTGATATGATTTTTCAAACGATTGTACCAGAAATTGAAATTATTACGCCTATTAGAGACCAGCAATTATCTAGACAAGAAGAAATAGAATATTTAAAAGACAACGGAATTGATATGTCTTGGGAAAAGGCTAAATATTCTGTGAATAAAGGATTGTGGGGAACAAGTGTAGGTGGAGAAGAAACATTGACTTCTAACAAAGCATTGCCAGAAATCGCATATCCGTCACAATTAGTAAAAGTCCAAGAAGAGATGGTAAAATTAACATTTAAAAATGGAGAATTATTTGGACTAAATGATGTAATTGATTCGCCAGTAAACAACATCCAACAGCTAAATGAGTTGGCTTCTACATTTGCAATTGGGAGGGATATTCATGTAGGTGATACCATAGTTGGGATAAAAGGAAGGGTTGGTTTTGAGGCCGCCGCGGCGATTATAATAATCAAAGCGCATCATTTATTAGAGAAGCATACGCTTACAAAATGGCAACTACAACACAAAGAATATTTGTCTAGTTTTTATGGAATGCATTTGCACGAAGGACAATATTTGGATCCAGTTATGAGAGATACGGAGGCTTTTTTAGAAAGTAGTCAATCAAAAGTATCTGGAGATGTTTGTGTAACTCTAAAACCTTATCATTTTCAATTAGATGGTGTTGTTTCTAAGCATGATTTAATGAATGCAAAATTCGGCACCTATGGTGAAGAAAACAAAGCCTGGACAGCAAATGATGCCAAAGGGTTTATTAAGATTCTTGGAAATCAAAACAAAATATACCAACAAGTAAACTCTTAAAAATGATACAAGCAGGAATAATAGGAGGGGCTGGTTACACAGCAGGTGAATTAATAAGGTTATTGATGCATCACTCAGAAGTGGAGATTAATTTTGTATACAGCACTTCAAATGCGGGCAATAAAATCAGTGCTATTCATCAAGATTTGGTTGGTTCTTTGGAGCTGCATTTTACGCATGCAATTAATTTAAATATTGACGTGTTGTTTTTATGTTTAGGGCATGGGAACTCGAAAAAGTTTTTAGAAAACCACGTGTTTTCAGAAACCACAAAAATTATTGATTTAGGAAACGATTTTAGATTAGAAAAAGAGAAACTATTTCAAGAAAAAGAATTTGTATATGGCTTGCCCGAATTGGGGATAGAAGCACTTCGGAAAGCTAAATATGTTGCAAATCCAGGGTGTTTTGCAACAGCAATTCAATTGGCATTGTTGCCATTAGCAAAGGCTAGTTTATTGAATGAAAGTATACATGTAAATGCCGTAACTGGTGCAACTGGTGCAGGAACATCATTGTCTGCAACAACACATTTTACATGGAGAGATAATAACTTTTCCTATTACAAACCATTTACACATCAGCATTTGGGAGAAATCAATCAATCGATAAAAACCTTACAAACTAATTTTGATACTGAAATTGTGTTTATGCCAAACAGAGGCGATTTTTCGAGAGGGATTTTTGCAACAGCATATACCAATTTTGAAGGAACATTAGAGGAAGCAAAAAGACTCTATAAAACATTTTATGAGGAAGCAAAATTTACATGTATTTCTGATACTGCGATACACCTAAAGCAAGTGATTAATACCAATAAATGTTTGATTCATTTGCACAAACATGAGGGTAAAATATTGGTAACAAGTTGTATTGATAATTTATTAAAAGGAGCCTCTGGACAAGCAGTGCAAAATATGAATTTGATGTTTGGGTTGCAAGAATCAACAGGGTTGAATTTAAAAGCAACGTATTTTTAATAAACGAAATGTCAGTTCGAGCGGAGTCGAGAACATATAAAACCTCTCGACTGCGTTCGAGGAGACAAAAAAAGATATAACAAATGAAAACAGCAATCATAGGAACAGGAAATTTAGGAAAGTCTATTGCAAAAGGGTTGATCACCAACAATGCAATTACTTCCTTGTATTTGACACGAAGAAATTTAGATGCTATTGAGGAGTATAGAGGGTATAAAAATGTCTATTTGACAGCTAATAATTTGGAAGCAATTCAGAATTCAGACATTATTATTTTGGCTGTTCAACCTGCACATTTAGAACAAATTTTACATGAGATTCAGCTAGTATTAAAAGAGAATCACATTATCATTTCTACCATAACAGGATTTTCAATTGCTAAAATTGAAGGGATTATTGGAGTCGATAATTTTATTGTGAGAGCAATGCCAAATACTGCGATTGCTGTAGGTAAATCAATGACCTGTTTGTGTGGAAATGTAAAAGGACTAGAAAGAATAAAAGTAGCAGCGGCCATTTTTAATAGATTGGGGACTTCTATTGTAATTCCAGAGTCTCAAATGCAGGCAGCAACAGTAGTTTGTGCAAGTGGAATTGCTTTTTGGATGCGAATGATTAGAGCAACAACACAGGCAGCCATTCAGTTGGGTTTTGATGCGAAAGAAGCACAAGAATTAGCCATGTATACCTGTGATGGAGCAGCAAATTTATTAATTACAAATGGCAATCATCCAGAACAAGAAATTGACAAAGTAACCACCCCTAAAGGCTGTACAATTGAAGGGTTAAATGAGATGGAACACCAAGGATTGAGTTCTTCGTTAATTCAAGGAATGGTTACATCCTATAAGAAGATTAACACGATAAAAACAGAACAATTATGAGTTTATTTAATGTATATCCACTATTTGATATCGCTCCTGTAAAAGCAGTTGATGTTTTTGTGTATGACGAGAAAGGAATCGAATATTTAGATTTGTATGGAGGGCATGCGGTGATTTCAATTGGGCATTCACATCCAAAATATGTAAAAAATATTAGCAATCAAGTAAGTGAATTAGGGTTTTATAGCAATTCAATCCAGAATCCATTACAGGAGAAATTGGCAGCCCAATTAGTACAACAATCAACTTGTAAAGACTATCAATTGTTTTTGTGTAATTCGGGCGCAGAAGCCAATGAAAACGCCTTGAAATTAGCTTCTTTTCATACAGGAAAAAAGAAGGTGATTTCGTTTACAAACTCTTTTCACGGAAGAACATCTGCAGCTGTTGCTGCAACAGATAATCCTAAAATCGTAGCACCAATTAATACACAACAAGAAGTAGAATTCTTTGATTTGGGTAATTTGAATTCGGTAGAGATTGCTTTGCAAAAAGGAGATGTTTGTGCCGTAATTATTGAATGTATTCAGGGCGTTGGTGGCTTAGATGAAGGCACTACTGATTTTTATAAAGGCTTAGATAAATTATGTAAACAATACAACGTCTTATTAATTGCTGATGAAGTACAATCTGGTTTTGGAAGAACTGGAGATTTCTTTGCTTTTCAAAACCACGAAATTACACCAGATATCATATCTATTGCCAAAGGCATGGGAAATGGTTTTCCGATTGGTGGAATTTTAATTCAACCAACTATTAAAGCTTCCTTCGGTTTGTTAGGAACCACATTTGGAGGCAATCACTTGGCTTGTGTTGCTTCTTTAACAGTGTTGGAAGTTTTAAAAGAAGAAAACTTATTAGAAAATGCATCTACTATTTCTAAATATTTTATTGAAAAAGCATCCACCATTACGCAAATAAAAAAAATAAAAGGAAGAGGATTGATGTTGGGAATGGAATTCGATTTTCCGGTTGCAGCTTTGAGAAAAGAACTGATTTTTAAGCATCACATTTTTACTGGAAGTGCTAAAAATCCAAATTTATTAAGAATTCTTCCGCCTTTAACGATTAAAAAACAACATGTCGATCAGTTTTTCGAGGCATTAAAAATGGAGTTATCATGAAAAAATATACAAAGATAAAGGACATTGAAAACATTTCTGAAATCATTCAAGAGGCAATTCAATTAAAACAAAACCCCTATCAATTCGAGAAATTGGGAGAGCATAAAACATTGGTAATGTTGTTTTTTAATTCGAGTTTAAGAACAAGGTTAAGTACAGAGAAAGCAGCCAAAAATTTAGGGATGCAAGTGATGGTGTTGCATGTAAATGATGCTTGGAATTTGGAGTTTGAAGATGGAACCATCATGAATTTGAATACTTCTGAGCATGTAAAAGATGCTGCTCAAGTTATTTCTCAATATGCAGATATTATTGCATTAAGAGCATTTCCGACATTAAAAGATAAAGAAAAAGATGCATCAGAATTTGTATTGAACAGCTTTGTGAAATATGCTTCAGTGCCAGTCATAAATATGGAAAGTGCTACCGCACATCCATTGCAGGCATTAACAGATGCTATTACCATTGAAGAACTGAAAACAAGCTCAAAACCTAAGGTTGTATTGTCTTGGGCGCCACACCCAAAAGCATTGCCTCATGCTGTAGCCAATTCGTTTGTGAACATGATGTCTGAATTAAAGGTTGATTTTTCTATTACACATCCAAAAGGATATGAACTAAATCCAGAAATTACAAAAGAGATTCCTGTCAATCACAACCAAGAAGAAGCCTTGAAAAATGCAGATTTTGTCTATGTGAAGAACTGGAGTAATTATTCTAATTATGGGGAAATTGTTTCACAAGATTCAAGTTGGATGATGACGAAAGAAAAACTTGGAACTGCAAAATTTATGCATTGCTTGCCCGTAAGAAGAAACGTGGTGGTAGAAGATGCGGTGTTAGATAGTGAGAATTCTGTAGTAATTCATGAGGCGAATAACAGAACCTATGCAGCTCAAATAGTATTGAAGAAAATAGTCGAAAACCTGTAATTATGGAAACACTAAAAGTGATAAAAATAGGAGGAAATATCATTGACGATGCAATAGCGTTAGAGAATTTTCTAATGGAGTTTTCTAAAATTGAAGGACCAAAAATACTGGTGCATGGAGGCGGGAAATTGGCTACAAAATTGGCTGAACAAATGCAGGTTGAAGTACAAATGGTTGAAGGGAGAAGAATTACGAATGCAGAAACGTTGGATATTATTACGATGGTGTATGCAGGGAAAATTAATAAAAATATTGTTGCAGCATTACAAAAAAACAGCTGTAATTCAATTGGGTTTACTGGAGCAGATGGCAATACAATTGTTTCTGTAAAAAGACCAATTAAAGAAATAGATTATGGGTTTGCAGGCGATGTAACTTATATAAATACGAAGGTGTTAGAAACCCTGTTAAACAATCATATAACGCCTGTGTTTTGTGCAATTACCCATGATAAAAATGGGCAATTGTTAAATACCAATGCAGATACCATAGCCTCTGAATTAGCAATTGCTTTTGCCAAGAAATATCAGACTCAACTATACTATTGCTTTGAGAAGAATGGTGTTTTGTTAGATGTACATAATGATGATTCTGTCGTAGAAAATATCAATCAAGAAAAATACCAAGAATTATTAAAAGAAGAAATTATTGCAGACGGAATGTTACCGAAACTGAATAATTGCTTTCATGCAATTGATCAAAAAGTAGATAAAGTATGCATTGGGAAATCAGAAATGCTTTACAATCAAAATTCAAAATTCACAACTATACAAGCCTCATGAAAACAATACAAGAATTAACGATTGAAGCGATTGAGTTATTAAAACAACTCGTAGAAACACAGTCCTTTTCATCAGAAGAAGATCAAACTGCAATACTACTCGAGAAATGGTTTGTTAATAATAACATGCCTTTTAAAAGAGAAGTGCACAATGTGTGGTCCGTCAATAAACACTTTGATAAAAGGAAACCAACATTGCTATTAAATTCCCATCACGATACGGTAAAACCTAACAATGGATATACAAAAGATCCTTTTAAAGCCATCGTGGAAGAGGGAAGATTATACGGATTAGGATCTAATGATGCTGGAGGTTGCTTGGTTTCGTTATTGGCAACGTTTACGCATTTTTATCAGCAAAAAAACATGAAATACAATTTGGTAATTGTTGCTTCTGCCGAAGAAGAAAATAGTGGAGCTAATGGACTGAACAGCATGCTGGCTGTCATTCCGAAAATTGATGTAGCTATTGTTGGAGAGCCTACATTGATGCAGTTGGCGGTTGCTGAAAAAGGCTTGGTTGTTTTTGATGCTGTAGTAAATGGAACACCCAGTCATGCGGCACATCCAAATAACAACAACGCCATTTACAACACAATTGACGTACTGAAATGGTTTGAAGAGTATCAGTTTGAGAAATCTTCTGAAGCCCTTGGAGATGTGAAAATGACGGTGACACAGATCAATGCCGGGAAACAACATAATGCAATTCCGGCAGAGGTAAAACTAGTGATTGATGTACGAGTAAATGACAAATACTCGAATCAAGAAATTGTGGATATTCTACAGCAAGAATCGCCATGTGATCGCATTTTTCCACGTGGAATAAAATTGAATTCATCTTCAATTCCGGTTGCCCACGAATTGGTTCAGGCAGGAATTTCATTAGGAAGAAAAACTTATGGGTCTCCAACATTATCAGATCAATCAGTACTGAGTTGTCCATCATTAAAATTAGGACCTGGTGATAGCACGCGATCTCATACTGCAGACGAGTTTATTTATCTAAATGAAATTGAAGAAGGAATAAAAATATATATTGATTTATTAAATCGTGTAATCGTTTAAACATGGATGTCATTCTTGCGAAGGCAGGAATTTATAAAGAATAAGTTAGAAACAATAAGATTTCTGCCGTTGCAGGAAAAACAACATTTACAAATATGAAACTTTGGGATAAAGGAATAACAATAGATAAAAAAATAGAACAATTTACAGTTGGAAACGATAGAGAAATTGACATGCATATTGCAACATACGATGTGCAAGCATCTTTAGCTCATGCAAAAATGTTACATAAAATTAAAATTATCAATTCAGACGAATTAGAACAATTAGAAGAAGGGTTAACTGAGCTGCAAGATCAAATAGAAAACAATTTGTTTGTGATTGAAGAAAATTTTGAAGATGTGCATTCTAAAATTGAGTTTGAGTTGACCAAGAAATACGGAGATGTTGGAAAGAAAATTCACACAGCGAGATCTAGAAATGATCAGGTTTTGGTGGCCTTACATTTGTATTACAAGCAAAACATTTCAGATGTTATTGGGCAAACAAACACCTTGTTTGAAACCTTGTTGGACTTATCAGAAACCTATAAAGAAAATTTATTACCAGGTTATACGCATTTGCAAGTAGCCATGCCATCTTCTTTTGGTTTGTGGTTTTCTGCCTATGCTGAAGTATTAATTGACGATGTGTATTTATTAGAGGCAGCCTTTAAGGTCGTAGACCAAAATCCGTTGGGCTCTGCAGCTGGTTATGGAAGTTCTTTTCCGATAGATAGAGAATTTACCACCCAAGAATTGAATTTTTCGACCTTAAAATACAATGTAGTTGCAGCGCAAATGAGCAGAGGGAAAAGCGAACGAACCATTGCCGCTGCTTTGGGAGGGCTATGCAATACACTGGCACGATTTTCTATGGATATCTGTTTGTATATGAGTCAAAATTTTGGATTCATTTCTTTTCCAGATGAGCTCACAACGGGAAGTAGTATTATGCCACACAAAAAGAACCCTGATGTGTTTGAGTTGATTAGAGGGAAATCTAATAAAATTCAAGCCTTGCAATCAGAAATGATTTTAATCACCAATAATTTACCAAGTGGTTACCATAGAGATTTTCAATTATTAAAAGAAAATATGATCGCAGCTTTTGAAGAAGTGAAAAGTATATTGGAAATTTTTGATTTTGCTATCAAACAAATTATTGTAAAAGAAGTAAACCCAAACGATGAGAAGTATAAGTTCTTATTTACGGTTGATAATATGAATACTTTGGTAGAAAACGGAATGACCTATAGAGATGCTTATAGAGAAATTGGGGCAAAAGTTGAAGACGGAACCTATGAGCCAGATACTTCAAAAAGACATACACATGCTGGAAGTATTCATAAGTTGGGGTTGGATAAAATTCGAAAGAAATTCCCGAAGTAAGAAAGATTTCATTTTTTATATTGAAAGGGTGTAACAATCTAAAAGTTGTTGCATCTAAGTTAAAAACAATATAATAAAATGATAAAAAGTAACATAGTTTTGATGTTGATATTTGTAATCAGCATCAGTTTTGGTCAAGAGAAAGCAATAAAAGTTGAAGTACTAGGTAAAGGAGATCCTGTTTTATTCCTACCAGGATTTATTACACCGGGTTCAGTTTGGAAAGAAACCGTACAGCATCTTACCACAAAAAATGAAAACCATCTTTTTTCGTATGCAGGGTTTAATGGAATTGCACCTATTGAAATGCCTTGGTATGAAAATGTGAAAAATGCCATTTTTAAGTATATCGAAAAAAAGGACTTAAAGAATATCAGAATTATTGGTCATAGTATGGGAGGAAATCTAGCGGTAGATATTGCGGCCAAGTTTCCAAAAAGAGTCAAGAAGATGATTGTTGTAGATGCACTGGCTTGTATGCGAGAAGTAATGATGCCTGGTGTTGCAGCTATTAATTTGCAATATGAAAGTCCGTATAATAAGAATCTACTCAATATGAATACCAAACAATTTAAAGGTATGGCAAGCAATATGGCTAGCTATATGACCACCGATCGAGAGAAGTCAGCTGTGTTAACCAAATGGATTTTGGAAGCTGATCGTAAAACATATGTATATGGGTATACAGACCTATTAAAGTTAGACCTAAGGGATAAATTAGGTGCCGTCAAAACAAAAACGCTAATCTTAGGAGCTTCTTTTCCTAATGTTGATGCTGCAAAAGCCAATTTTGTAAAACAATATGCAAACTTGCCTAACAAAACCATAGAAATGGCCGCAGATAGCAAACACTTTATTATGTTTGATCAACCAACTTGGTTTTATGCCAAAGTAAATGCTTTCTTAGAAAATGAATAAGGATCTTTTCGAATCGATACACAAACAATATTATGCCATGGTACACCAAATGTGTCTTGGTTTTGTAAAAGGGGATTATGATGTTGCAAGTGATTTGTCTCAGGAAGTGTTTATTATTATTTGGAAAAAATTAGACACATTTCGTGAAGAGTCAACTCATAAAACTTGGATTTATAGAATTACAGTAAATAAATGTTTGGAATTTATTAGAAAGGAAAGAAATAGAAAAACGATTCCAATTTCCAACTATGAACATGCGTCAAAAATAGCGCATTCAGAAGAAGAATCTAATGAAGGGAATGAATTGTATATCGCTATTGGGCACCTAAAAGAGTTGGATAGACTGATTATTATGATGGTGTTAGAAGGGCAAGATTACGAAGATATTTCAGAAGTTATTGGAAGTAGCCCAATCAATACAAGAGTGAAGATACACAGAATAAAAAAACGACTTAAAAAAATATTGAATAATGGATAATGAATTTAAAAATTTGCAACAAAAGTGGCAAAAACAAAAAAAAGAACTCGATAGAAACCCGGCTAGCTTAGAACAAATTGTATCAACAATAGAAAATAAAAGGAAAAAAGGATTGTCTTTTCATTATGGGAATATCTTTATTTTATTAGTTACATTAATTGGACTTTTCTTGTTCTTCTACTTTGTGGCACCTGTTCAAGAATTGCTAAGTAGAATTGGTGTTGGGTTTATGATGATAGGTATTTTATTGAGAATCATAATCGAAATAGTTAGTAGCATAAAATCTAAAAAAATAAATAGATTGGATACCGCTTTACAAGCAACTGAAATGACTATTAATTTTCATAGGTTTCGGAAAAAGATTCATGGACTAATAACTCATGTTATTTTTGCACTATATTTAATTGGTTTTTATATGATAAGCCCAGAGTTTAGTGAGTATTTTAGTGTATGGCAAATGATTTTAATGGATGTTTCTTGTGTGGTGGTTCTTGCGTTTGTGTATTTTCAAATGAGAAAAGGAAACAAAAAAGAAATGGATATATTACTCGAAGTTATCGCTTTGAAAAAAGAAATTAAGGAAGAAGAATCGATGTAGGTAGCAAGAAAAAAGAGTGTAGCTAAACTAGCTACACTCTTCTAAGATCAATTAATATAAAATTGTTGGACTAGATAATGGTACTTTGTCCCATATGTATATTCTGAAAATTTAAAACACTATCATCTTGATTTTCGATGTAATCAGCAATGAAATCACCAACTTTAGACGTTGAAAATGGTTTGTTTTTATTCAAATCTTCTGTTGTGATTTCTAAAGACAATGATTTCTCTACTGCTCTTTCAATAGCGTTTGCTTCTTTGTGTAAACCTAAATGTTGCAATAACATCGCCGCAGATAAAATAGATGCCAATGGATTTGCAATGTCTTTTCCTGTTGCTTGCGGAAAAGAACCGTGAATTGGTTCAAATAACCCATTTTCTTTTCCAACAGAAGAAGAAGCTAATAAACCTATAGATCCTCCTATAACACTAGCCTCATCAGAAATAATATCACCAAATAGGTTTTCTGTTAAAATCACATCAAATTGCGATGGATTTAAAATCATTTGCATCGCAGCATTGTCTACAAATAAGAAATCTAAAGCTACATCAGGGTATTGAGTTGCCAAAGCAGTCACCGTTTTTCTCCACAAACGAGAAGTTTCTAATACATTTGCTTTGTCTACTAAGGTTAATTTTTTTCTACGGGTTTGCGCCTCTTTAAATGCCAGATGTGCAATACGTTCAATTTCTTCTACCGAATAAGAACAACCATCAAAAGCTAATTGACCATCGTCACTTAATTCTTTAATTCCGAAGTAAATTCCACCAGTTAATTCTCTGTAAATAGAAATGTCAGTTCCTTCAATAATTTCTCTTTTCAAAGGAGAATTTTCGATCAATTGATCGTATGCTTTTACAGGTCTTACATTGCAAAATAAGCCGAGCTCTTTTCTTAATTTTAACAAGCCTTGTTCAGGTCTTACTTTTGCCGTTGGATCGTTGTCGTATTTTGGATGTCCGATAGCTCCAAATAATATTGCATCAGATTTCTTACAAACTTTTAGCGTATTATCTGGTAATGGATTGCCTGTTGCGTCAATTGCGCAAGCTCCCATCATTGCTTCTTTATAGATAAATGTATGATCGTAAACATCGGCAACTGCATTCAGCGCTTTTTTTGCTTGTTCGGTCACTTCTGGTCCTATTCCATCTCCAGGGATTACTGCAATTGTGTACTTCATATAGTCTTATGTTTTGGGCGTTACCACAAGGGTCGCGCTTTTCGTTGTATCTTTTAATTTGTTCTTCGCGCACTCGAATTGACATAAAAGGATGCCACTTCAATCGCTAACGCTTCTTGTACCTAGTTCATGTTTTGAGCTTCAAACGCTGTAATTTGATCTTTTTTACTAATCAAATAATCAATATCATCATAGCCATTAATCATACAAGTTTTTTTGTATGGATCAATATCAAATGTAGCAGTTCCAATTGCTGTCTCGATGCTCTGTTCTTCTAAATTCACCACAATTTCGGAAGTAGGGTTCTCTTGTAAATAAGCCATCAATTCCTTCAAATACCCTGCAGAAACTTGCACAGGTAACAAGCCATTATTTAAGGCATTTCCTTTAAAGATGTCTGCAAAAAAACTACTAACAATTACCTTAAAACCATAACCTGTTAATGCCCAGGCTGCATGTTCTCTACTAGAACCACATCCAAAATTATCTCCAGCGACTAAAATACTTCCGCTGTAATTGGTGTTATTTAATACAAATTCATTGTTTAGGCTTCCATCTTTATGAAAACGCCAATCCCTAAATACATTGTCTCCAAAACCTACTTTATCTGTCGCTTTTAAAAAACGAGCAGGAATAATCTGATCTGTATCTATATTTTCTGTTGCTAACGGAACAGCTCTCGATGTTAATTTTGTGAATTTCTCCATTAATTCAAGTGTTGTGTGATGTCAATAATTTTTCCTTCAACGGCTGTTGCTGCAGCAACTAACGGACTTGCTAAAATAGTTCTAGATCCCTGCCCTTGTCTTCCTTCAAAATTTCTATTTGATGTAGAAACACAATATTCTCCTTCAGGGATTTTATCGTCATTCATCGCTAAACAGGCAGAGCAACCTGGTTGTCTTAAAACAAAACCAGCAGCTTCAAAAACAGTTTGTAAGCCTTCTTCAGTAATTTGTTTCGCTACTTTTTGTGAGCCAGGAACTAACCAAGCATTCACGTTTGTTGCTTTTTGTTTTCCTTTAACATAGGCGGCAGCAATTCTAAAATCTTCAATTCTAGAGTTGGTGCAACTCCCAATAAACACATAGTTTATTGGTTTGTTAATTAGACTTTCTCCCTTTTTGAAATTCATATATTCTAATGATTTTTCAAAAGAGCTATCATTAAAATCAGGAATATTTTCTGTGATTTTAATTCCCATTCCAGGGTTTGTTCCGTAGGTAATCATCGGTTCAATATCTGCAGCATCAAAAGAGTATTCTTTATCAAAAGTGGCATCAGTATCAGTTGGCAATGTTTTCCAATACGCAACTTTTTTATCGAACTCTTCACCTTTTGGAGCATATTCTTTGCCTGCTACATAATCAAATGTTGTTTGATCAGGAGCAATCATTCCACCACGAGCACCCATTTCAATACTCATGTTACAAACGGTCATTCTGCCTTCCATGCTCATTTCTTCAAATACATTTCCTGCGTATTCACAGAAAAAACCTGTTCCAGAATTAGTTCCCAATTTGGCAATGATGTATAAAATCACATCTTTAGGTAATACGCCTTTTTTTAAGTTACCGTTTACAGAAACTCGCAAACTTTTTGGTTTTTGTAATAACAAACATTGACTCGCAAATACTTGTGCTACTTGACTTGTTCCTATTCCGAATGCAATCGTACCAAAAGCCCCGTGAGTTGAGGTATGTGAATCTCCACAAACCATGGTCATACCAGGTTGTGTGAATCCAAGTTCTGGAGCAATAACGTGAACAATTCCGTTGTTTTTATGACCTAGGTCGTACAACGGAATATTGTTCTCTTTACAGTTTTTTGATAGTTGTGTCAATTGTTTTCTGGAAAGCGCGTCTTTGATTGGTAAATGTTGGTTTACCGTTGGCGTGTTATGATCTGCTGTCGCCACAATTTTATGAGGCCTAGCAACAGGGATTCCACGTTGTTTCAATTCGTTAAAAGCCTGTGGACTTGTAACTTCGTGAATTAAATGTTTGTCTATGTATAAAATTTGAGGACCATTCTCTATGGTGTCAACCACGTGTGCATCCCAAACCTTATCAAATAATGTTTTTCCCATTAGGCAACTGCTATTTTAGAAACGTTGTTTATATTTTTCATGATACCATGGATATCATCATCTTTTACTTCTTTCTGTTGATCAGCACATACTAAAAAGGACGTATATGCCGAATCCAATTGAATCTTAGTTAATTCATAACCAATTTTCTTTGCTCTGTATGCCAATGCCGCTCTTCCGCTTCTTGCAGTTAGTACAATGGCACTTTCAGTCACCCCTACTTCTTCTGGATCCATAATTTCGTAGGTCTCTCTGTTCTTAATTACGCCATCTTGATGAATCCCTGAACTATGTGCAAATGCATTTGCCCCAACAATGGCTTTGTTTGGTTGAACAGGCATTCCCATGCTTTCGCGCACCATAATACTTGTATCATACAATAGTCTCGTATTAATATCCGTTTGTAAATTTAAATAAGGATGCTGTTTCAGGACCATAACTACTTCTTCTAATGCAGTGTTACCGGCACGTTCTCCAATGCCGTTAATAGTACATTCAATTTGACGTGCACCATTCATAACTCCAGCAATAGAATTGGCAGTTGCCATTCCTAAATCATTATGACAGTGACAAGATAGAATTACATTTTCAATGCCTTTTACATTTTCACGCAAATAGTTCATTTTTGCCCCATATTCTTCAGGTAAACAATAACCGGTAGTATCTGGGATGTTTAATACCGTCGCCCCAGCTTTAATTACTTCTTCACAAACACGTGCCAAGAATTCATTATCTGTTCTACCTGCATCTTCGGCATAAAATTCAACATCATGCACAAAAGATTTTGCATAAGAAACAGCGCCAATTGCGCGTTCAATTACTTTTTCTCTTGTCGAATTAAACTTAAATTTTATATGGGAATCACTGGTTCCAATTCCTGTATGAATTCTAGGTAATTTGGCATATTTTAATGCTTCAGCAGCAATTTTAATATCATTTTCAACAGCTCTCGTTAATCCACAAACCGTCGCGTTTTTTACAATTTTAGCTATTTCTGAAACCGAATTAAAATCACCAGGACTTGAAACAGGAAAACCGGCTTCTATAACATTTACACCTAATAAATCTAATCGTTCGGCAATAACCAATTTTTGATTTGTATCTAATTTACATCCCGGAACTTGCTCTCCATCTCGAAGCGTAGTATCAAAAATCTGGACTTTATTATCTTGCATGACGACTGTATAGTTTTTTTATATAAATCAAATTTATATATTGGCTTTTCTTTACCAGATTGTTTATAGTTGTCTTTTACGATGTTAAACCTTTTTCGGTGTGAGTTAAAATATTGATAATAAGCTAATTGAAATGAAAATCACTACTTCGTCCAACAGTCAAAATGATTCGCTTTTTGTGCTTGTAAAGTCTTTGACAAAATCAGAAAAACGTCAATTCAATTTATATGTGGGTAGATTAGATGGGAATACTGAAGCTAAATTTCTTTCTTTATTTAAAATTTTAGATAAAATGAAAGTTTATGATGAGCGTGTGATTTTAAAAAGTGGCATTGTAGCTAAGCAGCAGTTTTCTAATTTAAAGGCACATTTATACAAGCAATTATTAATTAGTTTACGTTTAAATCCTGCCCATCAAAATATTAGAGTTCAAATTAGAGAACAACTCGATTTTGCGACCGTTTTATATCAAAAAGGCTTGTATAAGCAAAGTTTGAAATTGTTAGACAAAGCCAAAACAATGGCCTTGGATAATGACGAAAAGAACATTGCTTATGAAATAGTAGAATTAGAGAAAGTAATAGAAACACAGTATATTACTAGAAGTATAAGCACACGTGCAGACGAGCTTTCTAAACAAGCAAAAGAACTGAGTCTGCAAAATGTAATAACCAGTAAACTGTCAAATTTATCGCTACAATTGTATAGTGTTTTATTAAAAATAGGCTATGTAAGAAACGATAATGAACTGAAACAAATTAATAATTACTTTAAAAAGAGATTGCCAGAATACGAATTCAATTCTTTAGGGCTTCGTGAGAAATTATGGTTGTACAAAGCACATTTATGGCATAGTTTTTTGACCCAAGATTTTCTACAGTCGTATAAATATGCAAACAAATGGGTGAATTTATTTAAGGAAAATCCACGAATTATAAGTTTACATCCAGTATTTTATTTGAAAGGAAAAAACTATTTGTTAGAATCGTTGTTTTTTATAAAACATTATCAAAAATTTAAGGAGGAATTAGTCAATTTCGAGCATGAAATTCAACGGAAAAATATTCCAATAAATAGCAATACTGAAATATTGATTTTTCAATATTTCAATGCAAACAAATTGCATCTTCATTTTTTAGAAGGAACTTTTAAAGAAGGCGCATATTTGGTAGATGACATTGAAGAAAAAATTACTGTTTATAGAAATAGGTTAGACAATCATCACATTGTAGTATTGTATTATAAAATTGCCTGTTTGTATTTTGGAATGGGAGAAAACAGAAAGTGTATTACTTATTTGTCTAAAATAATCAATCCGAAAACGGTAAAATCAGGTGAAGATTTACAATGTTTTGCACGTGTATTGAATTTGATTGCCCATTATGAGTGTGGGTTAGATTACCACTTAGAACGTCAGTTTAAAGACACCTATAAATTCTTGTTAAAGATGGAGAATCTACAGGCAGTACAAAAAGAGTTTATTGTTTCTATTAGGGCCTTGAGCGATGTATATCCTCATCAAATTAAGAATGAATTTAAGAAAATTCATACACGATTACAAAAGTTTGAGAATCATCCGTATGAAAAACGTGCATTCTTATACCTGGATATTTTATCGTGGTTAGAAAGTAAAATTGAAAACAAAAAAGTTGGAGAAGTTATCCGAGAAAAAGCTAAAAAATATATTAATTAAACTGCATCCCACGTTGACATTTCGAAATGAATTTTTCGTGGTGGAGAAATCTCAAGAGTAATTGGTGAATTTATTAGATTCCTTCTCAGTAGCTAGGTTAAATATATTTTGATTTCAGTAGTCTTCGGAATGAGGTTTGTGTCATTACTTTTTCAATGCCAATTGAATTCTTTTTCTTACAATATCTACTTCCAGGACTTTTACAATAATTTGTTGATTTAACTGCACAATGGCGTTGATGTCTTTGACAAAGGTATCTGATAGATTTGAAACATGAATTAGTCCACTTTCCTTAATCCCGATGTCAACAAAACACCCAAAATTAGTGATGTTGTTTACTATTCCTGGTAGTAATTGCCCTTCTTTTACATCAGTAATCGTTTTAAGGTTTTGATTAAATGTAAATACCTTGGCTTTTTCTCTTGGATCTAAACCTGGCTTTTCTAATTCGCTAATAATATCTTGTAACGTAGGTAAACCAATAGTTGTAGAAGTATAATTGTGTAAGTCGATTCTATTTAAAAGCGTTTTATTACCAATTAAATCGCTCACATTAGTTTTTAAATCTTTTGCCATTTTTGTAACCAAAGCATAACTTTCTGGATGTACACCAGAATCATCTAAAGGGTTTTTAGCATTCTTTATTCTTAAAAAACCAGCAGATTGCTCAAAGGCTTTTCCACCTAAACGTGCTACTTTTTTAATTTGAACTCTAGAAGAAAACAAACCGTTTTTGTTTCTGAAAGTCACAATATTTTCAGCCAATTTTGGACCAATCCCAGAAACATAACTCAACAAAGATTCACTGGCAGTGTTGATATTTACACCAACCGTATTTACACAACTTTCTACAACGGTATCTAATGATTTCTTCAGTTTTGTTTGATCCACATCATGCTGGTATTGTCCAACACCGATTGATTTTGCTTCAATCTTCACCAATTCAGCTAAAGGATCGGCCAATCTTCGTCCAATAGAAACAGCACCTCGAACAGTAATGTCGTAATTAGGAAACTCATCTCTAGCTATTTTTGAAGCTGAATAAATAGAGGCTCCAGCCTCATTTACTACATAGACTTCAAGCTCATTTTTAAACTGAATCTTACGAATCAATTGTTCTGTTTCTCTAGAGGCAGTTCCGTTTCCGATAGCAATGGCTTCAATTTTATAAGCATCTGTTAAGGAGCTTATTTTTTTTATAGCTTCAGTAAATTTATTTTGTGGCGCATGAGGATAAATAGTTTCATTATGGACCAATTCACCTTGCTTATTTAAACATACAACCTTACAGCCAGTTCTAAATCCAGGATCGATAGCTAAAATATTTTTTTCACCCAAAGGGGCACCTAATAACAGTTGTTTTAAGTTGTTGGCAAAAACAGTAATAGCTGCTGTGTCTGCTTTTTCTTTTGCAATAGACAACGCTTCATTTGACAATGAAGGATATAATAAACGTTTAAACGAATCTTGTATGGCTTCTTTAATTTGAGTTGCACATTCATTTTGAGAACGGATGATTCTATTCTCTATTCTGTCAAGTAATCGTTCTGAATCTAATTCGATTTTTACACGAATAAAGCCTGCTTCTTCAGCGCGTAATATGGCTAATAATCTGTGTGATGGAATTCGCTGCAACGATTCGCTCCAATCAAAATATTGTTTGAATTTTTGTGCTTTTTCTTCGTTTAGTTTTGCCTTAATAACTTTGGTAGAAATTGTAGCAAAACGTTCTAATTGTGTTCTTATGTTATTTCTAATGTCTGTTCGTTCATTAACCCATTCGGCAATGATAAAACGAGCGCCTTCTAATGCTTTTTCTGCAGACATTACTTCGTTAGAAGTGTATTTTGAAGCCGTATACTCTAAATCGTTTACACGTTGACTCATGATCATTTTTGCCAATGGCTCTAGGCCATTTAATCGAGCGGTTTCTGCTTTTGTTTTACGTTTTTTCTTAAATGGTAAATAGAGATCTTCTAAAGAAGTCAATTCTTTAGTTGATTCAACTTTTTGTTTGAGTTCACTAGTTAAAACTCCTTGTTCTTCAAGAGATTTAAGAATAGTTTTTTTACGTTTCTCTAAGGTTTCAAATACTTCTTTTTGGGTTACAATAGCACCAATTTCTACTTCATCTAAATTGCCAGTGCGTTCTTTTCTATAACGCGCAATAAATGGAATCGTACAATCTTGATTAAGTAATTCTAAGGTATTTTGAATTGCTTTTTCAGAAAGTTGGGTTTGTTGAGTGATGTAGTTTAGAAGTTGCATTTTGTAAGAAACGAATTGTATTAAAAGTAAAAACCTCACAGAAAAACGGTGAGGTTGCTAATATACTAAATGATACTTCTTTTTTAACTAATTTGCCCGCCGTTTTCAATCTTTACAGAAGGTTCTACAAAGGCTAATTTACCTTCGGGAGTATCGGTCATTAAAATCATTCCTTGACTTTCTACACCTCTCAATTTCCTTGGTGCTAAATTGCACAATACTGTCACTTGTTGTCCGATAATATCTTCTGGTTTAAAGCTTTCTGCAATTCCAGATACAATGGTTCTTACATCAATACCAACATCCACTTTTAATTGTAATAACTTTTTAGTTTTTGCAACTTTTTCAGCTTCAATAATAGTTCCGACCCTCATATCTAACTTAGTAAAGTCGTCAAACTCGATCGTTTCTTTTTGAGGTTCAATAACTTTTTTGGCTTGTTCGTTTGCTGTTTTTGTAGCTTGTAATTTTTCTAATTGTGCCTCAATTTCTTTGTCTTCTATTTTTGCAAACAGCAATTCGGCTTTGTTGATTTGATGATTTTCTGCGATTAAAATATCTTTTTCAGAAACAGTATTCCAAGTTAAATTCTCATCAAGATTTAACATGTTTTTCAACTTTACAGAAGTAAACGGTAAAAAAGGCTCAGACAATACAGCCAATCCTGCTGCAATTTGTAATGCTACATTCATTATTGTTTTTACGCGCTCTGCATCTAGTTTTACAACTTTCCAAGGTTCTTCATCTGCTAAATATTTGTTTCCTAAACGTGCTAAACTCATTAATTCTTGAGAAGCTTCTCTAAAGCGATAACGTTCTATAGATCTAGCAATGGTGTTTGGAAATTCTTTTAATGAGGCCAATGTTTCTTCATCTACTTCTGATAATTTTCCTGCAGGTGGAATCTGCCCTCCATAATATTTATTTGTCAATACAATTACACGATTGATGAAATTCCCGAAAATGGCTACCAATTCGTTGTTATTTCTTGCTTGAAAATCTTTCCAAGTAAAATCGTTGTCTTTGGTTTCTGGAGCTGTTGCTGTTAAGGCATAACGCAATACATCTTGTTTTTCAGGGAAATCTTGCAGGTATTCATGCAGCCAAACTGCCCAGTTTTTAGAGGTTGATAATTTATTTCCTTCTAAGTTTAAAAACTCGTTTGCAGGTACGTTTTCTGGTAAAATATAGTCTCCATGTGCTTTTAACATTGCAGGAAAAATGATACAGTGAAAAACAATATTGTCTTTTCCGATAAAATGCACCAATTTGGTGTTTTCATCTTTCCAATATGGTTTCCAATCCGTATTATTTTGTGCTGCCCATTCTTTGGTGGCAGAAATATATCCAATAGGTGCATCAAACCAAACGTATAATACTTTTCCATCTGCTCCTTCAATTGGAACAGGTATTCCCCAGTCTAAATCACGGGTTACCGCCCTTGGTCTTAAGCCATCATCAATCCACGATTTTACTTGCCCTAAAACATTAGGTTTCCAATCGTTTTTGTGTCCTTCCAAAATCCATTCTTTTAAAAATGCTTCGTGTTTATCCAACGGTAAAAACCAGTGTTTAGTTTCTTTTAAACTGGGAACATTTCCTGTAATAGAAGATTTTGGATTGATTAAATCTGTAGCATTATGAGTGGTACCACAGTTTTCACATTGATCTCCATAACTTTCTTCATTGCCACATTTTGGACAGGTACCAACTACAAAACGATCTGCTAAATATTGATTTGCTTCTGCATCGTATAATTGTGCTGTTACTTCTTCTATAAATTCACCGTCGTTATACAGTTTTGTGAAAAAATCTGAAGCAGTATCATGATGTACTTTTGCAGATGTTCTTGAATAATTGTCGAAAGAAATTCCAAAATCAGCAAATGAGGTTTTGATAATTTCATGGTATTTGTCAACTACTTGTTGTGGTGTAATCCCTTCGTTTTTTGCTTTAATGGTAATGGGTACTCCGTGTTCATCAGAACCGCAAACAAAAACTACATCTTCGCCTTTTTGACGTAAATAACGTGTGTAAATATCTGCAGGAACATATACACCAGCTAAATGCCCAATATGAACAGGTCCGTTAGTGTATGGTAATGCGGCAGTAATTGTATATCTTTTTGGAGTACTCATGGTATTTCTTTTGCGAATGTGAATTGTCAGTTTTGGACTGATTTTTGAAACGCAAAAGTACGGAAAAGCAATGAAAACTCATTTTTTTAAGCGGTCAAAAATAGATACATTTACAATCATTGGAATCTTGGATTGCTAAAATGAAGAAATAAGACAAAATTTGAATACAAGAAAGCAGCAGCATATGAAAAATAGAATCGTCTTTTTTACACTATTATTTGTGTTAATTACTGTAAGAGCACAAGAAAAAATGGATTCAATTCCTGTGGTCAAATCCCGTCTAGTTACACCACCGTATTTGCAAAAAGGAGATACTATTGCTATTGTTGCGCCAGCAGGAATTTTACTGAATAGAAAAGAAGTGATCGGTAAAGCCAAAGCATTGGCAGAGAGTTGGGGGCTGCATGTAGTGTATGGAAAACATTTATATGGGGCTGCCGGACATTTTTCTGCTACCGATACAGAAAGAACAGAAGATTTTCAAAAAGCGTTAGACAACCCAAAAATAAAAGCTATTTGGGCGGGTCGTGGAGGTTATGGAACGGTACGGATATTAGATAGATTGGATTTTTCTAAATTTATGGAGCGACCAAAATGGGTAATCGGGTATTCTGACATAACTGCCTTACACAGTCATATCCATACCTTGGGTTTTGAAACTATTCATGCCATGATGGGCACAAGTTTAGGTGAAGATCCAATAGAAATTGTCCAAACTATTTCATCTTTTAAGAAAACCCTATTTGGAGAAAAATTAAGTTACAGCTTGGTTTCTGCAAAAGAAAATAGAATTGGAAAAGCGAAAGGACAAATTATTGGAGGGAACTTGGCATTGTTGGCCTCTCTGTTAGGTTCTAACAGTGAAATGAATGCAGAAGGTAAGATTTTGTTTATTGAAGAAATCGGCGAGTATAAATATAGTATTGATAGAATGTTGCAGAGTTTAAAACGTGCAGGTTTCTTCGAAAAATGTAAGGGATTAATTGTTGGGGATATTTCAAATATTAAAACCAATTCAACAAAATGGGGGAACTCAATAGAGCAATTAATTTATGATGTTGTTTCAGAATATAATTTTCCAATACTATACCAATTTCCTGCTGGACATGAACCAGATAATAGGTCTTTAATATTAGGGAGAACTATAGAGATCAATGTAACCAAAGAAGGTGTTTCTACCGTTATTTTTGAACAGTAGATTTAGAATAACGCAGCTAATGCCGGGACTTTTTTAGCAATTTTTACTGCAATTTCTCCAAGAGATTTAATGTTTGTTATTAAATTAGCCTGTGAAATATTATCTGTTGAAGCTTGTTTTACAACATCAATAAGTTTACTGTAAACACTCATATCTGTGATGCCATCAGGAGTCACATCTTCAATGTCACTTCTTGACAATCCTAATAAATCATTTAATTGGTTTTTATAATCTCCAGAGAATGCTACATCCGCTTCTCCAAATAGAGCGTCAAATCTATTCAACATAACTAGTTATTTTTTTGAGTTAAATTTTTAATTTTATCGGTAATTTCTTTAATTTGAAGAAGTGCGGTAGCACTTTTAGTATCGATTTCTTGTCCTTTTTGTATGGCCACTTCAACACCTTCTGACAATTGCAATAGTTTTGTGGTAACCAAACTATCAATTCCTTTTAGACCAATCATAGACAATGCTTCTTGTTGGGTTGCTTTTACTTTTCTGATGGAGCTTAGGTATGCGGTAATCGTTGAGTTGGCATACATTGTATTTTGATAAGCTTGATCAATTTTTAATAGAAGTTTTGTTTCTTGGGTCTTGATTGGATTCAATAATTCATCCGTTTTCTTTTTGATTTGCCTATTTGCTGCGTTTAAAAAATCTTGCATGTCTTTCGTTGCTTTTTCTGTGGCAGTAATATTGTTGTTTTGAGCGGCATTATTCAATGCTTTAAAAATGGATTCCTGACCATTTTTATAAGAACTTAACTCTTTTTTAAGAACAAAGTTTATCACATATGGGGCATATACAGTTTTGATGAAAACATCAATATTATCTTTAATTTTCTGGTAATATATAGTAACTACATTTCTGTGTGAGGTATGAAGTACTTTTAAGTCATTCCCTACCGCTGTAGAAAGCTCTACAGTTTCTTTTGGTATAGAAATACAGCTAGATAATAGCAGTGTAAGTAGTAGGAGTTGAATCGTTTTTTTCATGTAATACAGGTTAATTATTTTCTATTAGTTGCTGAATAAATTCATCTAAAGAATAAGCGTTTTCTTTTTTTTCTTGAGCCTCTTTCAAAGCTTCTTTCCCTGCTTTTTTAAGGGCTGCTACGTTTGCTGGAGAGGCATCAGCCATATCACTAGAATAGGTGCGTTTGTTTTTAGGAACGTCAATTCTCTTATAATTGAATTTATCTTGTTGGTTTAGGGTGTCAAAAATATTTTTCATTTGATAATCTACCGTATCAATACTTCCATCCATCATAATGTTTGGAATAGAAGTTGCCCAAGGGAGAATGCCCCAATTAGCACTCTTTTCGACATTCGGTAAATTAAATTGCCCGCCACCGGTTCCAATAGATAAAATAAGCATGTCTTTTGCACTGGGAAAAGAAATATCATCAAAATCTGTCGCTCTTGCCTCCGAATAGGCACACATTGTAGGGTTGTTTGCAAAAACACCGCCATCTATATTAATCATCTGTTTTTCAGTGGCTAAATTTTCAATAAAAGCGGGTGGGAAGTAGGTGGGTGCAGCAGCGGTAGAACGGAGTACATCTTTAACATAAAACTCTCTGTCTTTATGCATTGGTTCTCTGCTGCTAAAGAAAAAAGAATTTTTGTTTTGCAGATTATAGGTAGTGATTATGCAGGGTTTTAATAGTTCTTTTAAGTGAAGGTGTTGGAACTCTCTATGCAATATTCTTTCTAATTCCTTTGGACTGTATTGCGAAGCGTTAAATAATTGTCGCAATCCAAACCATCCAAATTTTTTAGATGCATTAAAAATTTTATATCCTTCTTTTGAATAAAAATTCAACGCTTCTGATGCTTTAAATTTTGAAATTGGATCTTCTTTAAAAAGTGTTTTACTCGGGGTTAAGTAAAAAGCACTTAATATACCACCTGTACTTGTCCCGGCGACTAAATCAAAATAATCTGCGATTCTAGCATTTGGATTTTCAGTAATTTCGATGATTTTATTTTCTACATATTCTAAAACAGTTGCCGGAATGATTCCTCTCATTCCACCTCCGTCTAAAGATAAGATTCTTATTTTTTTCATATATCAAGATTTTCAGCAATAGGGAAAACTTAGCAAGTAAGTTTGTTTTGGCTCTTATCAAATGTATCTTTTTTGGGGAAGAATCATTCTCTAAAGTGTTGTAAATCTATCTGTAATACCTGAAATCAGGTATTTTTACCCAGCGAAATAAGAGTTTATTTGAGGTTTTTTTAAAATAAAAAGTAAATTTATTTGATGGCACAACATAATGACTTAGGAAAAGAAGGAGAAAAAGCAGCAATTGACTACCTCATAAAGCAGGATTATGTGATTCTAGAGAAAAATTATAGATACTTAAAAGCAGAACTAGATATTATTGCTCAGAAGGAAAATGTTGTCGTTGCAGTAGAGGTCAAAACTAGATCTTCAGATTATTTCGGAAGCCCTCAAGACTTTATCACGCCTAAGAAAATAAAATTAATGGTTTCAGCTTTAGATCATTATATTATAGAGAATGAATTGGATGTTGTGGGGAGGTTTGACATCATTGCCCTTTTAAAACAAAAAAACAGCATTCAAATAGAGCATTTAAAAGATGCGTTTTTGTATTTTTGATTTTATGAAGGATAACAAAATGATCGTTTATCAATATGTTTCTTTAGCAAATTCAGTGGGGAAAATTTCCCAAGTATTACTTAAAAATGAAAAAACTAAGACATTCACAGTTCTTGATTTAGAGGATAGCTTAATGGCCCCTTTTGACATAGAAAGTACTCGAAACAAGAGGGAAAATGGCCGTAATAAATTACAAGAACTTCGCACTCTTCTTGAAAACCTCACGTATGTTGGACTTCGTATCAATCAGTGCGAATCAGAAGATTTTTTGAAGGATATCGCTTGCCTAAAAAAACTAAAGAAGGTGAAATGGAATTTCTTTGTACTTCCTAAAATTGAGACAAAAGATAATATTGAATCCTATTTTGAGCATCTTCCAAATGAAGCTTATAATAGAATCTGTTTTTTAATAGAAACCAAGTTAGGCGTCAATAACTTAAATGAAATTTTGGAATTTGCTGGGATAAAAGGAGTTTCTGAAATTCATTTTGGGATGTGGGATTATTACCTTAGCTTGTCTAAATTCCCATTTCCATCACAGAAAAGTTCCTCATTTTGGAATGATGTAAAGCCAATAATTAATGAAATTACGAATAGCGGATTGCTATATGTGCATACGCCTTTTTCTAAGTTGTTGGATTATGAAGAGTATCGCGCTGTTGTAGCTAAAGTAGCCAATGTATCGAAAGGAAATTTTGGTATAACGTCGTTAACCAATGGGCAAACAAGATGTGTTCTAGACTTTAAAGGTGGAGATGAGATTAAGCCTATTGATATGACCGAATTTAATGTTAATGAACAAGCAGCATTCTTGGTTGGAAAGTTTAAAACGGGTAACTATACATATCTAGTTGATGAGAATAATCAGTTTATTGCTCCGCACGAATTTATAGCCGCCAAAAAACAACTACTTGATGGGGCATAAAACTATAAGAATATTAATATTTGGAGGAAGTGCATTGGGGCAAAACTATCTTGGTCTGTCAAATTTGTTTTATAAAAAATTCTCACATTGGATTCTCGAAGAACATGACTTAAAGTGTGAAATACATTTGAAAGCACTGCGAAGTTTTGATATGCTCCCAGAAATAGTTGCGGCCAAGCTGAAAGAGAAAAAGTATGATTTTATTTTTATACAAATGAGGCCTGGTCTAGTGAATATGCGGTTTAATTTTCTAATGCGTAAAAAAGGAAAAAGACAAGTTAATTTCGTCAGAAACCCCTATATGAGAAAAAATAAAGGACGAATAATAGATGCTGTAAGTTCAGATACATTGCATCATTCCTTGGACAATTTTCAACAAAAAACAAGCATAAGAGAACATGTTATTTCTAGCATAAACGCTTTCTTAGGGTTTGGTTTTGGGTATGTAGAAAGAGCAAGTGCGCAAATAAATGAGATTTTTTCTACTGTATTTGAGTTAGTGGAGAAAGAAAATACAAAAATATATGTGCTAGGGATTTTTAATTCTGTTAGAAGCCCTTTGGTAAATTCTATTTATAAAAAAATGAATGCATCCTTTGATGGGCAAATGTCTTCGTTAAATGGCCATTATGTTGATGTTTTTAAGGAAATGGATTTTCAAACAAAAAAAGGAAAACAGCTATTTATTGAAGACCAATACCACCTGAGTAAATTAGGGCATGAAACTCTTGCAATTAGGTTAATAGAAGAATTTCGAATAACCGCCTTACCCAAGTAAAACAGTTATTTTTCTAAATATTTTACAATTTTAGTTACTTCATCTAAGGTTGTTGGTTTTGCAATAATTTTTTTGTTTTTGTCTAAAACAATATAGGTTGGAGTAGAAAATATTTGATAGGTCCTTGCCGTGGGGTTTTCCCATTTATTTAACCCAATTGCATTGTGCCATTTTGGGTATTTTTGAATGTGCTTCTTCCAATCTTTGTCATTGTTTTCTAGACTAAAAGCAATTACCTTCGTGTTTTTAGAATTTTGAGTATTTTTATATAAAACAGGAATTTCACGCAAACAGTGCGAGCAACCTGTGCTCCAAAAAACCAATACATAATTTTGTGCATCCTTTAAAGTCGATAATTGATAGGTTTTGCTATTTTCTTTCCAGGTAATTTCTGGAGCAGTTCTGCCAATTGAAATGACTGTTTTGTCGTTAAAACTTGTGATAAACTCTTTATTCTGAGTTGCAATTGGTAATTTTTTATAATAAGATTGCATCAAATAATCTGCAAAATCTATGTTTCTGGAATTTACGAATTGGGTAATTAAAAATTCTAAAATATCTTTCTTAAAAGGTTGACTTTTTACTTTTTCTAATACAGTTTGTACTGCTTTTTTATGTAACTCGATTTGTTTTTTAGCATCGTCAGAATAATTCATGTAAAAAACAAAATCTGTAATTCTATCAATAATAAAAGAAGAGTTGTACAGTGCGTTATTGGTAAAATCAATCGTATCAAAAAAGTGATCGTTAATAGATTTTAAATAGGATTGTGGATTTTTTGAAATTGTAGGACTGTTATATCTGTTAGTCGCTTTGATAAAGCTATGCACCATTAATCCGTTGGATTTTGCTAAATATTGTTTTTGTAGCGCAGCAATTTTAGTGAGTTGTGTTTTATATAAGATTTCCGTATTTGGTTGTGGGTTTTTTAAATATGCAACTTGTAATGAATCCGTTTTGTATTGTTGAATAGACACGGTGTTTATATATTCTTGGTAGAGCTTATTTTCTTTAGATTGATGAAATTTAATAGTTTCTTCTGCCTTTTCTGGGTTAAACGTAAATGAGATATTTTCTTTATTAAATAAGAAATCCGCAAATCCTCCACCTTCTGTTTTATAGGAGACTCTATAGGTACCAGTTTTTGCATTTGCGGGTAATGTAAATGCAAAATTACTAACGGTTGTTTTTTTGCCGTTTATGACTTTTGATGTTTTTTTTACCGTTTCACTCTTAATAAATACCTGTCGTGCTCCTTCAATTTTGTATAAAATAATCCAATTGTATTTTTTAGGTGGATTTAATTCCCCTTTAATTTTGTATTGTGCTTGTATGCTGAACGATGCGAATAAAAGGAATAAGAATAATTTTTTCATGTATTGTAATTTAATACTCTTGATAAATTCAAGAAGCATACCAAAATTACTGATTCTAACTTAAAATAATTACATTGCTATCAAATTATTAACATGAATTTCACAAATAAAGTTGTTTGGATTACCGGAGCTTCATCTGGTATCGGAAAAGCATTGGCATTAGAATTGTCAGAACAAGGGGCGCAACTCGTTTTATCCGCAAGGAATAATGAAAAATTAATGGCCGTGAAAAAGGCCTGTGAAAATGAAGAGTTGGTAAAAGTACTTCCATTGGATTTAGAAGACTATGCAAATTTAGAAACTAAAGTGGCCGAAGCGATTAATTGGTTTGGACGGATAGATATCTTAGTAAATAATGGCGGAATTAGCCAACGATCATTGGCTAGTGAGACCTCAATTTATGTAGATAAGCGTATTATGGATGTTAACTATTTAGGTACTGTTGGACTTACAAAGGCACTTATACCACATTTTATTAAAAACAAAAAGGGGCAATTTGTAGTAACTACAAGTATTGTTGGAAAAATAGGAACTCCATTGCGTTCTAGTTATGCGGCATCTAAACATGCGTTGCATGGTTTTTTTGATAGTTTACGAGCAGAAAATCATAAAAATAATATCACAGTAACAGTAGTGTGTCCAGGATTTGTAAACACCATGGTTTCTGTAAATGCCTTGACAGGTGATGGCTCTCCTCAAAATAAAATGGATACCGCTACAAAAAACGGTATAGCCCCAAATAGGTTTGCCAAAATTATGGCAAAGGCTATTTTAAAGAAAAAAGAAGAAGTATATATTGCCGGAGCAAAAGAAAAACTAGGTGTCTATGTGAAAAGATTTTTTCCGAAACTACTAGCCACAATGATTCGAAAATTGCCAGTTACTTAAAAAAAATCAATCGCTTCAAAATAAGAAACGATGGCTTCTTTCATCAATACAGATTGTTCACCAGGTTTTAAGTTAGGCAATGCTGTTTTTACTTTGTAATGCGGCCAACCATCATTGTCAAAAAACTCAAACTCGTAATAACCATAGGGTTCTAGTAATTTGCATATGGCAATGTGCATAAGATTTACCTTTTCATCCTTTTTGAATTTACGATGTCCTTGACCCAACTCCTGAACGCCAATTAAGTATATCACAGAGTCTAAATTCATATTGTCTCCATCTGCAAATTGCGTAGATAAATTTGTTAGTACAGTGTCCCATTTTTCTTTTAAAGAAGTATTTTCTGTCATGCCTTTTTTTGTAAGCTCCAAAGATATACTATCTGTATAAGATTTTCGTTTAAATTCTTGACCATTTGAATTTTCGTTCTTTTTATAGTAAGTTCGCTAATGTCAAGATAAATCAAACTATGAATTGGATTTTAGGTATTTCAACTATTCTTATTATACTTTATTTAATTGGGAATTACAATTATAAAAAAAGAGTAAAAAAGATGAAATTAAAGTTGATTGATACATGGGGTGATCTAAAAAATGAAAGGCACTATAATTTTTTTGTTATACGGCGATATTTCGAGAATAATACTCACAAGAAAAAAGCCTTTCATGTTATTTCTGATAAAACGAAAGACGATTTAGATCTCGACGATGTTTTTAAGTTTATAGACAGAACTTCTTCTAAAATTGGCCAACAATATTTATATTTTAAATTACGAACTATTGGTAGTATTAAAGCCTTGTTACAGTTTGACTCTTTAGTGAAAATAGTTGAAAAAAATAGGCATTTGAGGATTGAGATTCAAATGCTATTGTCTAAATTAAACTCTAATGAATCTTATTATTTAGAAGAATTGTTTCATGGGGAGCAAGTTCAGAAATTAAAACATATTTGGGTTGTTCGGTTTTTAACAGCTTCTGCAATTTTGATCCTTTTTTTAGGAGTTTGGATGCCTGCCCTTTATCTTTTAATGGTTCCTATATTGGCCTTAAATATGGTGTTTCATTATATAAATAAGGGAAATGTAACGTATTATTTACAAGGAGTAGGGCAATTGTCTAAAAGCCTTAAAATAGCGGAAAAACTTGCGGGTTTTCAAGAAATAAATAAGCATTACCAAGACTTTTCATTTATAAAAAAAATACGAGCGATTCAATTTAAATCTGAATTTATTAGTTTCGAAAAAAACATAAATAATGAGTATTTATTTATTGTATGGTTTTTTGTAGAGATTGTAAAAACTACGTTTAATGTAGAATATTTAGTGTTCTATAGTTTTATTGGTTCTTTAGAAAAAGAAAAGAAGAATATTGAGAAGTTATTTGTTTTCATAGGTGAAATTGATGCCGCAATATCTACAGCATCTGTAAAGGCGGGAAATTATTGTTTTTGTACGCCAACGTTTGTTGAAAATAAAGAGGTGTCAACCAAAGGAATTTACCATCCGTTAATAAAAAGCTGTGTTGCAAATGATGTAAAGATGCGTAACAAAAGTATGTTGTTGACAGGGTCAAATATGTCTGGTAAAACGACATTAATTAGAACAATGGGGGTGAATAGTATTTTAGCGCAAACATTAAATTTTTGTTTTGCAGAAGAATATTCAGCACCTTTTTTTAGGGTTTATTCTTCTATAAGAATTACGGATGATGTATTAAAAAAGACGAGTTATTATTTAGAAGAAGTAGTACGGATAAAAGAACTGGTTACAGCAACTCAGAATAAGGAGTTCAATTTGTTTATTTTAGATGAGATATTTAAAGGGACAAATACTGTTGAGAGAATTTCTGGAGGAAGATCAATTTTGTCTTTCCTAAACAAGAAAAATCACGTTGTTTTAGTTTCTACACACGATATTGAGCTCACGGCGTTATTGGAAAAAGAAGATTATCAACTTTTCCATTTTAGTGAACAGATTGGAAATGATAAATTGTATTTTGATCATAAATTGAAAAACGGAAGGGTAACATCAAGAAATGCGATTAAAATTTTAGAATTGTATGAGTATCCACCAGAAATAATTTCAGAAGCAAGAAAAACTGAAAAAGAATTTTTTGATTGATGTTCTCTTAGGTAAAGATAAATTAATGATAAATGTTAAAAAATGAATGTATTTGATATTGTAATACTCGTGTTCCTTCTGTATGGATTTATAAAAGGAATTATGAAAGGGTTATTTGTAGAGATAGCTTCTTTAGTCGCGTTAATTGGCGGAATTTGGGGGGCGATTCACTTCTCATATTTTGTGGGAGACTTCTTAGAAGAGAGTGTTACTTGGAGTGATAAAAAAATCTCACTAGCTGCCTTTGCCATTACCTTTATTATCATCATTGTAGTGGTTGGTATGTTGGGCAAATTCTTAACCAAACTAGCAGATTTAGCAGCTTTAGGATTGGTCAACAAAATATTAGGTGGAATTTTTGGGTTTCTTAAAATAGGATTGGTACTCAGTATTGTATTTATCTTTTTTCATAGGTTAAACGCTAGCATTTCTTTTGTAGATGAACAAACCTTAGAGGAATCGGTGTTGTATGATACCGTTAAAAGTATTGCGCCAGCAATATTTCCTTCCATTATTAATGCCGATGGAGATACTGATAAAGATGTAATAGATAGCATTATTGAAGAGGTAAACTAGAAGGACACTACAAATTTTATTGAAATTATTTCTATAGCTGTTAGGCTTTGTTTTTAATGGAATAAATAAAAAGACGATTAAAAATCTAGGGGGTAGTTTTTAATCGCCTTAAGTTAACAATGAATTGTTGTGGGGGAGTAACAAATTTACAGCAGAAAAGTAACCTATACAATACCCATTTATGGGGTTTTTTATCTCACGGTTTTCCGTGAGACTTAGCTCCCTGAAAACCGTGAGAAGCTTTTTGATTGTAGAAATTAACAGATAAAAAAAGCGTGCCAATGGCACGCTTTTTTAACTATTGAATTACTGTTTTTAGTAAATAGAAACTTTTCCGTTAGCTAAGTGATATACGCCACCAACAATATTAATTTCTCCGTTATCTTCCATTTCTTTTAAGATTGGACTTTTTTCTCTAATCCGATCCATAGTTAACTGTACGTTGTTTTTAATTGTTTGATTTACAAACTCAGTATTAGAAGAATCATGTGCACCTTCAACTTGCGACTCGGCAAGTGCTACAGCAGGCTGAATATTGTCTAACATTGCTGTAATATTTCCTAGTTCTACATGATCACAAGCTGCTTTTACAGCCCCACAGCTTTCATGACCCAAAACAAATACTAATTTACTTCCGGCAACTTTACAAGCGTATTCCATGCTCCCTAAGATGTCGGTGTTTTCGAAATTCCCAGCAACTCTAGCAACAAAAACATCTCCTATTGTCTGGTCAAAAATCAATTCTACGGGAACTCTAGAATCGATACAAGAAAGTACAACTGCTTTTGGATATTGCCCGCTTACAGTTTGTTCAACTAAGTTTTTTGTGTTAACCGTATTTGCATTATTTTCTACAAATCGAGTATTTCCATCTAGTAAGTCTTGTAATACTGCTTTAGGTGTTAATGCGTCTTGCTCTTCTTTATTGAGTGCGTTATTTATAGCTGTCATTTTAGTTTTTTTTAAATAAATTGTTAATTTTCTTTAATCCATTTCGTACAAGCGTCAAAAGTTTTAAAGATATAATCTTTTGATATTAAATCAGGAATGATATCAATTCTTTCCATCATGTATTTTGGTTGCTCTAAGAGATCAACAAACAATACTCGTACATTATTGTTATTAAGTTCTTGCAATACATCTTCCATAGCATACAATCCTGATTGATCCATATATGGCATTCTATCAAGTCTTATTACTACTGTTGAGGCTGTAGATGGAATTTGTTGAGATAAACTATGAAAATCACTGGTAGTTCCAAAAAATAAGGGCCCTTTGATGTGTTTTATGTATACCTTTTCTTTTAATTCTTCAGGGAAATTCTTTTCATCGGCCCAGTTTTTTTCTTTTTTTAATGATTTCACATCAGAGCGCTCTGCGGCGACATCTCCAATTTTCTTCATAAACATTAAAGAAGCAATTATCAATCCAATTCCAACAGCAAAAACTAAGTTCCAAAAAGTAGAAAGTAGCAAAACGACCAACATGATTAATACCTCAGAGCTTAACTTTAACGGACCAATTTTGATATCTCTAGGCAAACTAGGAATCGCTTTTAATCCTTTGTAGTCCATTACACCAATACCTACTGTGATTAAGATACCTGCTAAAACGGCAGCAGGAATTTGTGAGGCTATTGGACCTAAACCTAATAAAATTACTAATAACATAAGTCCGGCAACCATCCCAGACAATCTTGTTTTACCTCCAGAGTTAATGTTAACTACTGTTCTAATGGTTGCACCAGCTCCTGGTATACCTCCAAAAATTGCTCCAATACTATTTCCAATTCCTTGACCAATCAATTCTTTGTTCGGTTTGTGTTTGGTTTTTGTCATGTTATCGGCAACAACAGAAGTAAGTAAAGAATCAATTGCACCTAGCAGCGCTAAAGTTAATGCGGTAAAAATATATGGAGTGATACTGCCAAATTGAAATTCTGTAAGTATGGATAAATTCGGAATTGGAAATCCACCAGGGATGGTTTCAATAGCCCTATAATCCAGACCAAAACCTACTGCTATTCCAGACATAACCACCAGGGCAACTAATGTACTTGGCACTTTTGTGGTAATTCGTTTAAAGCCATAAATAATTAAGATTGTTCCTAAGGCAAGTAGTAGTTCTAAACGGTTGATGTTTTGTAATGCTCTAGGTAGTACTTTAAGCGCTCCTAATACACCAGATGCTTCTTTTGAAGCTAACGTTTTAGATTCTTTTAAAATGTCCGCATCTGTAATTTGTTCTGCGCGAACAATTGTCTCCTTGAAATTTTCTAAAACTAAAATTCCTTCACCAGCTTCTTTTTTTAAGATGTTTTCTAAAATAACTTCTTGTGCTTGAGGTTTAAATTCATTTACAAAAGTCACATCTTCTTTTGGGTAATATCCTAAAGAAGGCAATATCTGAGTTACTAAAATGATTACACCAATGGCAGTCATAAAACCAGAAACTACGGGGTAGGGTATGTATCGAATGTATTTTCCTATTCCCAATACTCCCAATCCAACTTGCATTAATCCTGCTAATAAAAACACCGTTAAAATAGCGGGTAATGCTTTAGAAACATCCCCATCATTGGTGGCAATAATCCCAGCAATTACAACCATACTTACTGCAGTCATAGGCGCTGTAGGTCCTGAAATTTGAGTGTTTGTTCCGCCAAAAAGGGCAGCGAAAAAACTTAAGAATATAGCTCCATACAAACCAGCACTTGGTCCAAGTCCAGAACTAACCCCAAAAGCTAGGGCTAAAGGTAGGGCAACAATACCAGCAGTTATACCACCAAATAAGTCTCCTTTAAAATTGCTAAATAAATTTTTCATTGATTAGGTTTTAGATTGATAAAATTAATATTAATGTGTTAAATAGAAAAAAAAATGGTCTAAAAATCTGTTAAAAATTGATAAATGAGATGAAATTTAATTGATCTCTACTTCCATTTAAAAATAATTGATTCATATAGCCAGCTTCTAATCTGATGTTTTTATTGAGTTGATATCCTAACCCGCTGTAAATCCGGTTTCTATCAAATAATTGGTTGGTTGTGTTGATGAAAATTTCATTATATGCAGATAAGTACATGCCTTTATTTATTTTTTTTGTTAAAGGAATCTGCATTGATAAAAAATAACGCAAACGCATTTTAAAATCAGATTCTACAAAGCGCTGCTCAAATCGATAACGGTGACTTATTTTTACAATTCCGATTTGTTGTTTTGTGGTTAATTGTTGAAAAAGGCGATGTTCATTTACCGTTTCTTTAGTCGAGTTATTGCTGTAGTTTTCTGATTTTATAAAGCCATACCCTACTAAAAAATTGGTGGTATTGGTTATATTGTAACCAACCCCTGTTCGTAGTAAGAGTTGCTCTAAGTCTCCAGAAAATGCATAATTTCTATATTGAATTTCATTATGGATGCTCCATTTTTTGTTTATTTTCTTATTTCCAATATAAATAAGCCAGTTTCCTAAATCGCTCTCTTGGGCGTTCAGGTTTAAAAAGCTAAAACAAAAAAAGAGGATAAGTGTTTTTTTCATGATGTTAGATATTAAAATCCCGCATTTCTACGGGATGATTCAATTTGATGTTGTTTATAAAAATGTAACGAGACCGTTTGAAATGTTATACATACCACCAATAATTATAATTTCATTATTGGCTTCCATTTCTTGTAAAACAGGACTCGATTTACGGATGTTCTCTATTGTTAACTGTACATTTTTCGCCGCAACAGTATTAACAAATTCACTGTTGGAAGAGTTTCTTAAGTCTTTTTCTGTTGGGTTTTTAATAGCGTTTACTGCAGGTTTTATCTTGTTTATTAACCCAGTTAGGTTGCCTAATTCTGCGTTGTCACAGGCTCCTTTTACAGCTCCACATGCGGTATGCCCTAAAACCAATAGTAATTTAGTTCCGGCTAATTTACAGGCGAATTCCATACTTCCTAAAATATCGTCATTTACGAAGTTTCCAGCAATTCGAATGCTGAAAATATCACCAATTCCTTGATCAAAAATTAATTCTGAAGAAACTCTAGAATCAATACAGCTTAAAATGGTTGCAAATGGAAATTGACCAGTACTTGTAGTTGCTACTTGTGCTAATAAATCTCTACTAACCTGCTTGTTTTTTAAAAACCGAAGATTTCCTTCTTTTAATAAGGTGAGGGCTTGATTAGGAGATATATTTGCTTGTGTGTCTATGGTATGTGCTTTCATAATTTATTAGTTTTGATTAGGCTGTTAATGGCCTAAGTTTAAAAAAGTCGAGATAACTCGTTGGATTTACAACCGAGCCTCTTTCTGAAATTAAGAGAATTGTAATTTTTCTCATTGTTGCTTTGTAGACGAAATCATCTAAAATCTCGATAATGTCATTGTCTAAATAACGGGTGTTTCTGACGTCCAATTCTAGGAATGAGTTTTGAGGTAAGGCATCTAGTTCTTTTAAAATAGCCCCTTTGTTAAAAAATGTAACCTCTTCAGCTAGTGTCATTTTAATTTTTCCATCACCAGTATCTGTTTCTTCTTTGTGCAGGAAGTGTGAATTTTGGTACGATTTAATGAGTATAACTACAACCCCAACCATCAGTCCTAATCCAATTCCTACTAGTAAATCTGTAAAAACAATTCCGAAAACAGTGACCGTAAAAGGAATGGATTGCTTCCAACCTAAGTGATACATTTTTTTGAATAATGAAGGCTTGGCTAGTTTATATCCTACAGTCAATAAAATTGCTGCTAAAACCGATAGTGGAATTTTATTTAACAAGGTAGGGATTAAGATAACAGAGATTAATAGTAAAAAACCATGAATAATGGCAGACAATTTAGTCTTCCCTCCAGATTGAATATTGGCAGAACTTCGCACAATTACTTGGGTAATAGGCAAGCCTCCTAGCAATCCAGAAATAATATTCCCTGTTCCCTGTGCTAATAATTCTTTATTGGTTGGTGTTACATTTTTATCTGGATCTAATTTGTCAGTTGCTTCTACACAGAGTAGCGTTTCTAAACTGGCAACTAAGGCAATTGTAAAAGCAACAACCCATACTTCTGGATTGGTAATGGCTGCAAAATTAGGGAAACTAAATTGTGCTATAAAAGAGCTCACATCGTTCGGTACCGGTACACGTACTAGGTATGCATCAGCTACGCTAAGAGTATCGTTTTGTTGCGTGGCTAGGTAGTATAGAATTCCAATAACTACGGCTACTAACGGTCCTTGTATGATATTGAATAGTTTTCCTTTTTTGCTTAAAATTTTATCCCAAAGTAGTAGAATAGCTAATCCAAGACAGCCAACTATTGTAGCGCCTAAACTAATGGAGTCAAATGCATTTAAAATACCAGAAAATGTGTTTTCTCCATTGTCCTGAAAAAAGGCAAAATCTCCTTTTATACCAGAGTCATATCCGAAAAAATGAGGGATTTGCTTTAAAATAATAATAATTCCAATTCCAGTTAACATTCCTTTAATTACAGATGATGGAAAATAGTAGCCAATAATTCCAGCTTTTAAGATTCCAAATAACAGCTGGATGATTCCACCCAGTACAACAGCAACTAAAAAGTTTTCAAAACTTCCTAAAGAAGAAATTGCAACAAGCACAATTGCAGCTAGACCTGCAGCGGGGCCACTTACTCCAATTTTTGATCCACTTAAGAACCCAACAACAATTCCGCCTATAATTCCGGCTATTACTCCTGAAAAAAGGGGTGCTCCACTAGCCAATGCGATTCCTAAACATAAGGGCAGTGCAACAAAAAATACTACGATACTTGCAGGTATATCGTTTTTTATGTGTTTAAACATTGATAATTTAATTTGATAATTCATGATTGTAGTTTCAAGATGCATATGCATTATTGAAACTACATTTTGGCAATAGTTTGCCTTAAAAAATCTTTTAAAAAAGAATTTTTAAGTATTTACATAGGATGTAATTCATAAATTATAAACGCTCAGGAGGAGGTAAATGAAGTTCTCTATCTATGGAAGAATACTGAAGTGCGTTGAAAAAAGAAGCCTTGATAGATCCTCGAGAAAAATGAAATAGACTGTGGCTGTTTTCAAACGTGGTTTTGATTTCTAAAGTTTCAATTTCACTTTTTTGTTCTTCTTCTTCGCCAGAAAAATCAATTAATGAAGAGATTTCTATATTGTCTGAAGAAACCAAGCTCAGCGTCGTTGGTATAAACAAAACGAACGATAATGTTAATGAAAATAAAAAGGTAAATAGTTTATTTTTAAACATGTAAAATTGGTTAACGGCGGCAAATATAGTTATTTAGTTTTAATTGTAATACGGATTATATTTCTTTTAAATCTGAGGTAGAAATCCAGCCGATTTTACCATCTGCTAGTTTAATTTTTCTCCAATTATCTACGGCGTCAAGAATTACTACTTTTGTACCCTCATGTAGTATAAACACTTCGTCAGAGTTTAAAGTCGGGGCATTGTTAACAGAAACTTTTGAGGTGAATATGATGGCCGTTTTTGTGCTGGTGACTTTTTGATATTGGTTGTAAGAAATACCTATGGTAATCAGTAATAAAAAGAAAGATAACACACTTGTTAGAAAGTACATTCTTTTTCTATTTGAAATCGATGAAACATAAAAAAGTAAGAATAATATCGCTGCTAAAAATGAGAATACTACTGCCAAAACTGACCATTGATTGTAAGATAGTTTTTGAATATAATTGGCTTCTAACTTTTGTAAAAATGTTTTTGGTAATTCTTCAATAGTATCAATTGTCATTCTTCTTGCAAATGCTAAATTGTTTGCGGCATCTGTGTTTAATGGATCTAGTTTTAATGCTTTTTCGTAATAATAGATCGTGTTCGCCACCTTGTTCAACTTGTAGTATGCGTTGGCAATATTGTAATATAATGTTGAGGAAACTGAATCTTTTGCTTCAATTTTTTTAAATAAGGCTATTGCCTCGTGATAGTTGCCCTCTTTATAATTGAGATTCCCTTTTTCAAACAAATGAGTGGTAGTTGTTTGAGCAACAATAACAGTGGTAGATATCAGGTATAATAAAAAGAATATTTTTTTCATCTATTTATAATTGTTTATCTAAAGCGGTTATTACTTGTTTTGCTTTTTCAAATTCATCGTGCATCATTACATTTGTAATTGGCGTATACCTAGCAAAATCACAGTCGTTTAAGACATTAGTAAATGCTATGATGTCGTTGTTAGCAACATTTTTTGATTGTAATATTTTAGTGATTTTATCTTTACTTATATCTGAGGTTTCTACCTGTAATTTGGCTTTTAAGTAATTGTGCAACGCTTTTTCTAATGCGATGTAAAATTCTTCTTTATTACCTAGTTGTTTTTTAGCTTCTGATAAATATTTTTTAGCCAATCTGTCTGCTCTTCGTTGTTTCACCCCTACAAGGTCATTGTTTCGTTCTGCAGATTTATTATAAATGATGATTCCGAATGGAATGGCTATTAATGGTAGTAGTAATAAAATATAAAACAGATTCGAAGTGAAAAAATCTTTTTCAAAAACTGGATTAAAAGTTGATTTTGTTTGAATGTATCTAAAATTATTGCCCGTTATGGTCACTTCTTTTTTAACGCTATTTGTTGTGGTAGGAGCAATTTCTTTTCCTTCTAAAACAGTTACAAAAAGATCTTCTGTAGTAATTGTTTTGTATTTTTTTTCATGCAGACTAAAGAATGAAAATGCTACTTTTGGGATTTTGTACTTTCCTTTAAATTGTGGAACAATTGTGTATAAATCATAAATTGATCCACTTAAACCACTTAAAGTAGTTCTAACCTTTTCGGTATGTTCTGGAGTAAATATTTCGAGTTCTTTAGGAGTTTCTATTTTAGGTATTTCAAATAATTTTAAGTTTCCTTTTCCTGTTACCGAAACTTTAATCTGTGAAGATTCATTCGCTTTTAAATCATTTCTACTTGACGTGATGTCAAAATCAAAATCACCAACAGCACCCGTAAAATTTTCTGGCTTCCCTGTTAAAGGCAATTCTTTGACACGTATATTTCTTTTTGGTGATGAAAAGGCCTTTGTTAGGTTTCTTGTAATTGGGTTCCCAAAGAAATCTCCTCTACCTGTAGGAACACCAATTAAAATGTCCATTTTCATTGGCTCTATGACTAACTTGCCAGATTTAGTTGGAATTAATAATGCTTTTTTTAATACGATATACCTGTAATTTTCACCATTATAAACCCCGTTTTTAATCTGAAGGTTTTTAATCTTAATATCTTGGTTCCAGAAGCCTATATACTGCGGGCTTTCGGTTACAGAAAAATCTCTAACTGCAATGTTTTCACTTACGTACAGTTTGTATTCAACATAAATACCTTCACCTACGAAAGGTTTCGATTTAGATATTTCTGCGACTAAGTGTACATTTTGACTGGCGATGTATTCTGGATCGTTTGGGTTTTTTGGAATTGCTACGGCTTTTAAGACGTTTATTTTAACGGTATTGGAACGTAATTTTTTACCGTTTAGCTGAATGACTGCACTTGGAATGGTATAAGTTCCAATAGATTTTGGCTGTATGATGTAGGTGTAGGATTGTGAGAAACTCACTTTTCCATTCATCCATGATTGATTAACGGACTGACTCGGGCCTGAAACAATTCTGAAATTTTTAAACCTAGGCGGCGTAAAATTGTCAGCACCTTGTTTGTTGATCGAAAAAACAATTTTTAGACGTTGGTTTACGCCCAATTTACTTTTACTCACAGTAGTTTTAAAGGCTGCTTGAGCAATAATAACTTGGGTTATGAAACTCAAGAAAATAAATATGTAGACTACTTTGTTTTTCATTTTTTACGTGGTCAAAAATACTATCTTTTTTAGAATATCAAAAAAGATATAATTACCAATCTTTTTCTTGTTTTACCTTTTTCCCTTTAGACTTTTTAACGTTCATTTTCTTTTGGGTTTTCTTTTCCTCATTATTTAAACTTTCTAATAATTGTTTAATTTGTTGAGGGGTCATGGTCCCTTTCTTTGGTTTTGGCTTGTTCTTTTGATCTTTATTGTTCTTTGGATTCTTAGGGTCTTTCTTATCTTTTTTGTCCTTATCTCCGTCTTTTTTATCCTTTTTCTTGTCGTCTTTATCTTTGTTGTCTTTTTTCTCGTCTCCTTTGTCGTCTTTCTTTTCCTTATCTCCTTTTTTATCTTTGTTTTCTTTATTGTCCTTTTTCTTGTCTTTGTCCTTCTTTTTATCTTTGTTGTCTTTCTTCTCTTTTTCTTTTTTCTTTTTTAATTCTTTTTGAGCAACTGCTAAATTATACCGCGTTTCATCATCATTAGGATTATTTCTTAGAGAATTTTTATACGCGTCAACCGCCTGTTGATATTGTTTTTGCTCCATGGCAGAATTTCCAATATTATGAAAAGCTTCTGATTTGCTAGTTTTATTTTTAGCGTCTTTGGCAGATACCTCATATTGTGGCAATGCTTCTTTAAAATTCTTTTGTTGGTACAGGGCATTTCCTAAATTATAACTCGCTTTTTTATAGCTCGAGTTTTTTTCTAGTGCTTTTTTAAAAGAGACACTGGCATCGGTATATTTTTCTTGTTTGTATAACTCGTTCCCTGCTCTAACTAGACTTCTGGCTTCCCTTTGTAAGCGAATAGAATCTTGTACCTCTTGAGCCGACAACAGGGCTGTAATAAATAGAAATACCAGTAAAAATGAATAGTTCGTTTTCATAATCGTATACTTATTGTTCGTTAAATAAGTCAATTTTCTTAACCCATTTTGTTTTCTTATCTAAAAAGAAAATATCAATTAAAAGGAATAATATTCCAATTCCAATAAACCATTGAAATTGATCTTTATAGTCAGAAAATTGTTTTGTTTCAAATTCGTTTTTTTGTGCGTTTGCAATGATTTCCTCAATAAAATCGACAGGTTTTTTTGTTTTGTTCCCATCTAAGTATCTTCCGCCAGCGGCGTTTGCTACGGCTTCTAAAACAGCTGGTTTTCTTTGTGTGATAACAGTTTCACCTTTTCTGTCTTTTTTGTAGCCTAATAAAGATCCGTTTACTTTAATGGGGATTGGGGCACCCTTCTCTGTTCCGACACCGATGGTGTACACTTTAACTCCTTCTTTAGACATGTCTTGAGCTACTTGTTTGGTTTCTTCTTGGTGATCTTCACCGTCAGAGATAATAATTAAAAAACGATTGGTTTGTTCGTCATTATTATAATAGGTCTTTGCTAAGTTTAACGCTTCGTTTATTGCGGTACCCTGACTAGAAACCAAATCTGGTCCAGCATTTTGTAAAAACATTTTCGCAGCAGCATGATCTGTAGTAATTGGCAATAATGGGTATGAATTCCCTGCGTAAATGATGATTCCTACTCTGTCACTGCCCAACTTGTCGATAATTTTAGTGATAATTTGCTTGGCCTTTTCTAAGCGATTCGGAGCAATGTCTTCTGCAAGCATACTCTTTGAAACATCTAAAGCAAAAACTACATCTACGCCTTCTCGTTTTACTGTCTTTAACTTGGTCCCCATTTTAGGGTTGACCAATGAAATAACTAAAAAGCTCATTCCAATAACTAAAAAGAAGACTTTTAGAATGGATTTGAAGGTAGATGCATTCGGTGCTAACTTTGTAAGCAACACGCGATCTGTGAATTTTTTTTGTACTCTTTTTTTCCACCAAGAGGCTAATAGAAATACCACAATTATTACTGGAATAATTGCGAAATAATAAAAATATATTGGTTCTTCTATCTGATACATGCTTAAATAAAACTTTTAAATAGGGTGTTTTTTAATAGGTACTCTGTTAGTAGAAGGCCTAAGGCCATTAAAACTAATGTCCTATATAATTCTTGATAGTTGTAATATTTAAATTCTTCAATCTTCGTTTTTTCTAATTTGTTTATTTCGTCGTAAATGGCTTTTAATTTACTGTTGTCAGTAGCTCTAAAGTATTTTCCTTCAGTTTCCGTTGCAATGTGTTTTAGCAAGTCTTCGTCTATTTCTACCTGTTGTTTGGTAAATATTAAACGCCCAGTAGTAGGATCCTTTCTTGTTGGGAAATCTGCCATTCCGTTTGTTCCAATACCAATCGTATATACTTTTATGTCTAATTCTTTTGCTAATTCTGTAGCCGTCTTTGGGTCAATAAACCCAGAATTATTAACACCATCTGTTAGTAAAATAATGACTTTACTTTTCGCCTTACTTTCTTTTAATCTATTTACTGCCGAGCCTAGGCCCATACCAATTGCAGTTCCTCCTTCTAATTGTCCCCATTTAATTTCCGAAATGGTTCTTTTCACAATGCCTTTATCACTGGTTATAGGTGTTTGCGTAAAACTTTCACCAGCATATACAACAATACCTATTCTATCATTTGGTCTTTGATTGACAAAATTAACGGCTACTTTTTTAAGTGCTGTCAACCTATCGGGCTTTAAATCTTTAGCGAGCATGCTCGCAGAAACATCTATTGACATTACAATATCAATTCCTTTATTAGTTTTTGTTTTTTTACTAACGGCTACGTTTCTAGGCCTTGCCAATGCCATTATTAATAAACTCAGTGCTAAAATTCTCAATACATATATTATTGGCTTTAGCTTAGAAATGATAGATTGTTCTGCTTTAAAACCTTTTATACTAGGTATGGTTAGGGTTGCAGAATTTCTTTTTCGAACAAGCACTTGCCATATGATTACTAATGGAATTAGTAAAAATAACCAGAAAAACTCTGGACTATGAAACTCGAAATTATTCCAATTCATCTGTTGTTGTTTTAGTTGTCGGAATTTCTTCTTTTATAGGTTTTAATTCTGTTACCACTTCTTCGGCCTCTTTTCTATTAGATTCAATTTGTTCTGAGAGAGGTTTTGATTTTGCAAATTTCACGAAATCTGCCTCGCGTAGTAAATCGCGCAACTTTTTAATGGTTTCTTTTGATGTTGAAATTGATTTAGAATCAGTGAAATCAGTTAAGGTTTCAATCAATTCATCTGTTGTAGATTCTAAGGCAGGTACTTTTAATTCGCGTTCTATAAAACCTCTAATAATTTCTGTTAGTTCGCTATAATATTCTTTTACTTGATTGTTTTGCCACAATAATTTTTCATCCAGTTCATGGAATTTTTGAATGGCTTCTTCAAAAGGAGGGATTGCCGGAACAACAAGCTCTTCTATTTCTTCTTTTTTCTTTTTGAATGCAACATATAGAATCACCCCAATAATTAATAAGGCGATTACACCATACCAGACATATTTTTTATAGTCATCAAAAACATAAGGTTCGCTTTGTATTGTTTTTATTGGAAACATTTTTTGTTTCGTGGTGTCTACAGCAACCGTAGCAACTTTAATTAACAATGAATCTGTTACATGCAATCGTTGTTTGATGAAGATTTGTTGTTGCGGAATAAAGTAAGCCCCACTATCAAAACTGGTTAAGATATATTTCTTAATCAATTGATTTTTGAGGGTGTCTATCTTCTTGTCTTCTACAATTTCTACGCCTACTAAATTCTCTAACTTAGGAATAATAACGTTGGCGGTCTCTTGAACCGTAATTTTGAACTCAAATTGTTCGCCAATTCTTATGTTGGTTGTGTCAATTTCAGCTTTAACCACTGGCTTTTGTTGTGCGACAACGACAACAGAGCATATTAAAAATAGGTATAGTAAATATCTTTTCATTTCAATTTTCTAGCTTCCTTTGTGTTTAAAATAGCCCAATAATTTTTTCACATAGTCTTCATCCACACGTGTTGTAATTGTACCTGCTCCAGAGCGGCTAAATGTTTTCTTATAGTAATCATTCAAACGCAAAGCATTTGCTTTGTAATTATTTCTTATTCTTTTTGAGCTTGTGTTTACCAATTGTGTTTTGTTAGTTTCTGAATCTAACATGGGGACAACCCCTAAATTAGGAATTTCCTCATCGTGTTTGTCAAAGATTTTAATACCGGTAACATCATGTTTTCTACCAACTATCTTCAGCGTTTGTTCATAGTCATCATCCATAAAGTCAGATAGCAAGAACACAATGGTTTTTTTCTTCATCACATTCGATAAGAATTTTAACGCTTCATTGATGCTGGTTTTTTTACTTTTTGGAGTAAATTCAATCAACTCTCTAATAATTCTTAAGACATGACTTTTTCCTTTTTTCGGAGGAATGTATAATTCTATTTGGTCAGAAAATAATAGCAACCCTACTTTGTCGTTATTTTGAATTGCAGAAAACGCAAGTGTCGCGGCTATTTCTGTTGCCGTATCTCTTTTAAATTGCTGGGCAGTACCAAAGAATTCTGAACCAGAAATATCTACCATTAACATCATGGTTAGTTCGCGTTCTTCTTCAAAAACTTTTACATGAGGCTCATTGTAACGAGCGGTAACATTCCAATCTATAGACCTAATTTCGTCGCCATATTGATAGGGGCGGACTTCAGAAAAAGTCATACCACGTCCTTTAAAGGTAGAGTGATATTCGCCGCCAAAAATATGATCAGACAACCTACGGGTCTTAATCTCAATTTTACGTACTTTTTTAAGTATTTCCTTTGTTTCCAATGTTTAATCGTTTAATGGTGTATTTGTTTATTGGCTGTTTATCCTTTATAAACGGATAAACGATTCCACGATTCAACAATTTTTAAGGTACTTCAACTTCATTAATAATGCTATTGATAATATCAACAGAAGTTACATTTTCTGCTTCGGCTTCATAGGTAATTCCAATACGATGTCTTAATACATCTTGCACTACTGCTCTTACATCTTCTGGAATCACATATCCTCTTCGTTTAATAAATGCATAACATTTAGCAGCTTTTGCTAAGTTGATACTTCCACGAGGAGAGGCTCCGAAACTAATTAAATCTTTTAATTTTGCTAAGTTGTATTTTTCTGGATATCGTGTTGCGAAAATGATATCTAGAATGTACTTTTCAATTTTATCATCCATATAAACCTCGTTCACCACTTCACGTGCTTTGATAATTTGGTCTACAGAAACCACGGGGTTTACGGTTGCGAATTCATTGTTTAAATTCTGACGCATAATTGTTTGTTCGTCCGATATGGTAGGGTAATCAAGAACCACTTTTAGCATAAAACGATCCATTTGTGCTTCTGGTAATGGATAGGTTCCTTCTTGTTCAACTGGGTTTTGGGTTGCCATAACTAAGAATGGCTCGTCTAGTTGAAATGTAGTATCACCAATTGTAATTTGACGTTCTTGCATGGCTTCTAATAAAGCAGATTGCACTTTTGCTGGAGCTCTATTGATCTCATCAGCCAGTACGAAATTTGCAAAAATGGGCCCTTTTTTAATCATGAAATCGTTTTCTTTCATGTTGTATATCATCGTACCTACAACATCTGCAGGTAATAAATCTGGTGTAAATTGAACTCTGCTAAAACTAGCTTGCACAGCTTTAGATAAGGTGTTAATTGCTAAAGTTTTTGCCAATCCAGGCACTCCTTCTAATAAAATATGGCCATTCCCTAATAAACCGATTAACAAACGCTCTATCATGTCTTTTTGACCTATAATAACTTTATTTATTTCTAAAGTTAAGATATCTATAAAGGCACTTTCTCTCTCGATCTTTTCATTGATTGCTCTTACATCTACATTCATTTGTTGTTCTATCATTTTAAGATTTTAAGTTTGATAAAAATTAATTGGAAACAAAGCTACAATAATAGCCTTTTTTTTCTTGTTAAAAGAAGGTTAAAGATTTTTGTAAAAAATGCTAAAAAATCCTTAATTGTAATTCTTGATAACGAGTTTGTTATCTTCAAAAACACCGTAGGTGTAATGATGTATCCAGTCGCCCAGATTGATGTATTTACTATTGTCTTTTAATTGAATATCTAGCGGTAAATGTCTGTGGCCAAAGACAAAATAGTCATAATGTTTGGTTTCTAATTTTCGCTTGCAATATTGAGCCAACCATTCGTTTTCTTCTCCTAAAAACACCGCATCTTCATCACCAGAAATTAGTTTATTTTTCACAGACATGTATTGTCCAAGCTTCATTCCTACATCTGGGTGTAGCCATTTAAAGAGCCACTGGAATAAAGGGAATGTGAAGATTTTTTTCATGCGTTTATAGCCTTTGTCGCCAGGTCCTAAACCATCTCCATGACCAATTAAAAGTGTGGTATTGTTAAATGTAAATTCTTGAGGCTTGTGATATACCGGAATATTCAATTCTTTTTCAAAGTAATCTTTCATCCATAAATCATGATTTCCAACAAAGAAATAAATCGGAATTCCACTGTCTTTAATCTCTGCTAATTTCCCTAGCACTCTAACAAATCCTTTCGGGACAACTGTTTTATATTCGAACCAAAAGTCAAATAAATCGCCTAGTAAAAAAATAGCTGCTGCATCTTCTTTCGCTTCGTTGAGCCAGGCTACAAATTTTTGTTCTCTTGGAAAACTTGCTTCAGGGGTTGGAGCACCTAAATGCTGATCTGAGGCAAAATAAATTTTTTTATTATCTGGTACGTGAATCATTCCCACAAAGAAACGTCATTAATTTGTAGTTTCCAACTCTAAAACTTTCAAGATCATTTTATCATCAGCCTGAATGATTCGGTAAAAACCTTCGTCACCGTAAATCTGATTGGCGATGGTTGCTTTTAAATACTGTTGAATGAATTTTTTAGATCTATCAGAGGGATTGTACCTGTTATTTAAACTTCTTCTAGAGTCTGATAATCTTGCGTTTATTTGCTTTAAATAGGACGTGTACGCAGTCTTTATATCATACGAATCAATAAAGTTTTCTAAGGCCATTTGAGTGAACTTTTTTCTGTTTTTATCAACCAAATCAAAGGCGAAATTTTGAATGGTATTGAAGTAGAAGTTGTTCAAATACGAAGTGGTATCAACCGCAACAAATACGTCCGGTACAATTCCGCCACCTCCATATACGATGTTACCTTTGGGTGTTTTGAATTGTAGAGAATCCACCACTTTTATGCTGTCTTTACTCAATAGTTCGCCACTTTTAATTCTATTGTTGATGTCTCTAGAATAACTTTTTCCATTTCCTTTTTCGTACGGTTTTTGAATAGATCTTCCTGTTGGAGTATAGTATCTAGCGATGGTTAGTCTAATAGCAGATCCATCTCCTAGTTCTTTTTCTTCCTGTACCAACCCTTTACCAAAAGAACGTCTTCCAATAGTAGTTCCTCTATCATTATCTTGGAGAGCGCCTGCAACAATTTCTGAAGCTGAAGCAGAGTTTTGATCGATTAAAATGTACAATCCACCTTTTTCAAAACTTCCTCTCGAGGTTGAAAAGGATTCGTCTACATTTCCTTTGTTGTCTTTTGTGAAAACAATTAATTTTCCATCTTCTAAAAATTCGTCTACAATTTTATTAGCAATGTCAATGTATCCACCTCCGTTACCTCTTAAATCGAACACCAAATCTGTCATTCCTTTGTCTTGCAGTTTGGTTAATGCATCTTTAAATTCTCTATAAGATGTTCTTGCAAATCGTTCTAATTTGATATAGCCCACAGTATCATTTATCATATAGGAAACATCCACGCTTTTGATGGCAACTTTCCCTCTTTTTAATCGTAAAGTAAATAATGAGTCGTTTGTTTTTCTATAGACTTGTAAATCAACATGGGTATTCGGTTCGCCTTTTAAAAATTTAGGAACGCCATTACTTACTAGTTTTTTACCATAAAGGGTGTCTTTGTTAGCCATTAGAATTCTATCGCCAGCTTTGATGCCGGCTTTAATACTTGGGCCTCCTTTAATAGGTCGAATAACGGTTATGGAATCTTTTATCATTCTAAATTGCACACCTATTCCAACAAAGTTTCCTTGCATGTTTTCTGTAACTTGTTGAAGGTTTTCTTTTGGGATGTACACAGAATGTGGATCCAGTTTTCCGAGAATTTGTGTAATAGCACCATCCAATAAATTATCTGTATCTACACTATCTACATAGTCTCTTTGGATATAGTCTATTAAACGTTTTAGTTTTACTTCATTGACTGATTTGTTTGCAAATAAACTCCCAGAGGAAGCTCCACCATTAAAATAGCTACCTATTAAAATTCCTAGTACAATTGCAAAGGCAAAATATAAGGGTAAATAATTTTTATTCATTTGGTAAATATGTGATTTCTACTCCTGCTTTTTTTAAGAATGTTAGTCCAGCATCATCTTTGTATCCATGTGCGTATACAACCCTTTCAATACCTGCTTGGTGAATTAACTTACTACACTCCTTGCAAGGAGATAACGTAATGTATAATGTTGCTCCTTTACAAGATTGTGTAGAAGATGCTACTTTTAAAATAGCATTTGCTTCTGCATGTAACACGTACCATTTTGTATAGTCTTCGTCATTTTCACAAGGGTTTTCAAAACCGGTTGGAGTTCCATTAAATCCATCAGAAATAATCATACGATCTTTCACAATGATAGCCCCTACTTGTTTGCGTTGGCAATGAGAAAGTTTGGCCCATTCGTGTGCCATTTTTAAATAAGCAGTATCGTATTTAAGTTGCTTTTTATTCATATAGCTAAAGTAGTATCTTTTATAAAGTTTAAGCGTTAATTATTTACCAAAAAACACGTGCTATCATCATTGGTATTACAAAACCTATAACAACTGCAGACGTAACAAGTATCCAATCTCTTCTAGTGACTTTAAAAAAGAATTGCAATAAAGCGCCGATAATTAAAATTCCTAAGACAATAATTACTTGCGCCAGTTCGATTCCGAGTGCAAACTCAATTAATGGCATCAGTTTGTCTTCTTCACGTCCGACCATCATTCTAAAGTAATTAGAAAAACCAAGACCGTGAATTAAGCCAAAAACCAATGCAAAGATTAAATTTATTGTGCCTTTTGCTCCTGCGGTCTTTCCTGAGTTTACAATATTCACAACTCCCGTTATAAATATGGTTACGGGAATAAGAAATTCTACAATTTTAACATCCACTTTCAATACACCATAAGCAGATAATGCCAGCGTTAAAGTGTGTCCAATTGTAAATAAGGTGATGAGCCAAAGGACTTTTTTAAATTGATCAAAAGAAAAAATAACTGCCAATGCAATTAAGAAAAGAATATGGTCGTACGCCGAAAAATCTAACACATGAGTTAGGCCTATTTTTAGGTACAAAATAAAATCATCCATAATTATAATTTAGAAATTCAAATATATAAAAAAGTTATGCGCAGCCTTGTGATTTTTCTTTAAAAAAAGAGTGCCAAATAGAGATAAATTTCTAAATTTGAGAGGAATGCAAATTCGGGAGTAAAAATAACAATCAACAAACTAAATTTATGAGTTCAAGAAGAGATTTTATAAAAAAATCGGCCATTATCGGAACCGGATTAGCGATGTCTCCAAGTTTATCTTTTGGAGCATCTGATTCTTTTAAAGGCAAAAAAGTAAAAGTCGCATTAATTGGAGTAGGGTTAAGAGGGACCAATCATCTTAACAACGTATTATTAAGAGATGATGTTTTGGTTAGTGCAATCTGTGATATTGATCCAAGAAGGATAAAAATAGCGTTGGATCAAATTGATAAAGCGGGTGAAAAGAAACCCAAAGTTTTTGGTAAGAATGAGTATGATTACAGAAATTTACTAGAAATGAAAGAAGTAGATGCGGTAATTATTTCTACCCCATGGTTGTGGCATACTAAAATGGCGAAAGATGCGATGCTGGCTGGTAAATATACGGGATTAGAAGTGTCGGCAGCAAATACAATGGAAGAATGCTGGGATTTGGTAAATACACACGAGCAAACAGGATCTCATTTAATGATCTTGGAAAACGTGAATTATCGTAGAGATGTGTTGGCGGTTTTAAATATGGTAAAGCAAAATGTTTTTGGAGAGTTGGTTCATTTTAGATGTGGGTATCAACACGATTTGCGTTTTGTGAAATTAAATGATGGTAAATCTGCATATGGAAAAGGAGTAGAGTTTGGAGAAAAAGGAATTTCTGAATCTGCATGGAGAACGCAACATTCGCTTTTAAGAAATGCAGATGTGTATCCAACACACGGCGTTGGACCTATGGCAACCATGTGTAATGTAAATAGAGGAAATCGTTTTATGTCCTTAACCTCACATGCAAGCAAAGGAATTGGGTTGCACAATTATATAGTAAAACACGGCGGTAAGGAGCACCCAAATGCAAAATTGAAATTTAAGCAAGGAGATGTAATTACATCTACTATAGAAACGGCAAATGGAGAAACTATAATTGTGACGCACGATTGTAATTTACCTAGGCCTTATTCATTAGGATTCAGAGTTCAAGGCGCAAATGGGTTGTGGGAAAAAGATGGAGATAGAATGTATATAGAAGGCGAATCAAAATCACATCGTTGGGATGATTCTAAAAAATGGTTGGAAAAATACGATCATCCACTTTGGAAAAAATATGGAGAACATGCACAAGGTGCCGGACATGGAGGGATGGACTTTTTTGTGATTAATGCATTTATAGAATCAGTAAAAAGAAATATAGCACCACCATTAGATGCTTATGATGCAGCGGCTTGGAGTGCCATTACCCCTTTATCTGAAGCTTCCATTGAAAATAATGGTGAGCCACAAGATTTCCCGGACTTTACACGAGGTATGTGGGTGAAACGACAGCCATATAATTGGATTAAAGATACCTATTAGTATTTTAAAGTTATGATTAAAACCTTAACGCGAGTGTTGAATGTATTGCACTAGTGTTAAGGTTTTTTTTGTTTTAAGAACAAACGGTTTCATTTAAAAAAAAGAAGCAGGTCCTTGTTGGTTGCTTAAGGAGTTTTATATAGTTAATTGTCAGTCACTTGCGTAGTGTATAGGTATTTATACCTAACCGAAAAAAGGAATGAAAAAAACCCCATTTATGGGTATTGTATTGAATAATATAACCTTGTATATTTAATGTATGATAATATCACTTGATACATATCATACTTCGTAAGATAGATTAGAGCTGTATAGGGGAGTTACTTCTCTACTTATGAAATTACAAGTTATCAACTATAAAATAGTTTTAATTTGTGTGTACTCCGACTTTGGTCGGAGTACTTTTTTTTTGGTCTAAATCGTTGGAGTTTAGATTCTCGTTAAGAAACGATTATTTTTTGCTGGAGTAAGTGAGTTCTTCTAAATTTTGTTGTTGAATAGGAAAAATGAAACTGAATAAAAAGCCTCCAATGACACAAGTTGGAATAGCAATTAATGGGTAGATATAAAAATTAATTGCGGTATTGTATTTTACAAAAGCAAGCACAACTACACTTAATAAAGCTCCAATTAAAGTACCTTTCCAATTGGCTCTTTTAATAAAAATCCCTAAAATAAAAATTCCGGCAATAGCACTTCCAAACAAACCAACTACTTCTTGAAAAAAGAAGAACAATGACTTAACTGGGAAAGCTGCCATTAAACAAGCAATGGCGGTTCCCAAAATCCCTACAAATACCGTAATCCATTTCGCTAATTTTAATCCGTTTTTTTCTGTATATGAAGTTGAGAAACGTTGGTAATAATCCACTGTTACAACAGTTGAAACACTATGCATACTGCTGTCTAAACTTGACATTGATGCTGAATAAATCCCGGCGATTACCAAACCTGCAATTCCAGGCGGCAAATGATTAGTAATAAACAAAGGAAACACACTATCGTTTTGCATACCCACCGTTAGAAATTCAGGATGCTCTTTAAAATAGACATACAAAAAGGTTCCCATGGTAAAAATTAAGATACCTGCAGGAATCGCTATGATACCGTTTAACCATATGCTTTTTCTCGCTTCTTTCTCACTTGATGTCGTCATGTATCGTTGTACTACCGCTTGATCTGTAGTATATGGTGCGAAATTTAAAGCAAATGAACCTAAGAACAAAGACCATGTTACTACTTCTGTAAAGCTAAATCTGAAGTCTACCATTTGTAGCTTACTGTCATTATAGGCAGTTTCAAAAATATACCCGACATCACCAATTTCTATTCCTATAAAAATCAATCCAGCAACCAATCCTAGAACCAGCACTATAACCTGTACCACATCAGTCCAAATTACGGCTTCTATTCCTCCCATATACGTATATATGATGGCCAGAATTCCCATAATGATGATGGCCAAATAGATATCCATTCCAACAACGGTAGATAAAGCCAATGCTGGTAAATACACTACAATTCCCATTCGTACTAATTGAAAAAGGATAAATGAAGTACTTCCAAACATTCTAATAGTTACATTAAATCGTTTTTCTAAATATTCGTAAGCGGTTGTAACCTTTAGTTTTCTAAAAAAAGGTAAGTAAAAAGTAATTACAATTGGAACAATCATTAAGATGGTGAAGTATCCTAAATATGCTTGCCAATCAAATGAATAGGCAAGAGCAGGTTGAGATAAATAAGTGATGGCACTGAGCATCGTTGCATAAATACTTAAACCAGCTGCCCACCAAGGTATTCTTCCACCTCCTAAAAAGTAATCATTGGTAGTTTTGTTGCGTCTAGAAAAATACCAACCCATGAAGATCATTAATAGTAAATAAACAATTAAAGTGATGTAATTAGCTGTTCCAAAATTGGCTTCGTATGGTTTCTGAGTGGCTCTTGTTATGGCATTTGTTCTTACTCCAGGACGTATTTCTCCCCCGGCAATAATAATCGCTCCATTCCAATCTAATGCCGTTGCAACCACTTGAGTTTTGTGAGGTATTTCTCCTCGTTTACTCCAAGTATCTGTAATAGTATGATACGCCCAAATTGTTTTTGAAAAAGAGGTGGTTTTTACTAGTTCTTTAGCAATTTGTTTTAAACTGTCTTTTTGTTGTACGTCTGTTGTTGCTTTTATTTGATTTCCTATTTCTAATCGTTTAGCAAGATGTTGTTGAGGGCCACCGGCACCGCCAAAAATTAAGATGTGAGAATCTCCTTTTTTTAAAGCAGGCGCTGCTGCAATAAACCCTTGTGATACTAATGGAGTTTGGTTATTTGGAATGGAATTTTTCTGAGTCCATATATTCTTTTTAGGATCAAATTGATATACATCTCCAAGCATTTCATGTGTAAGTTCAGCTTTAGGATTGTAATGTGTCCCACTAAATACGTACAAACAATCTTGATGTCCATTGCTTTGTCCTACAACTACTGGCTGAATTCTACTTTTACCAGGGAAATCCTCATGTTGTTGCCATGTATGTACTTTTCTAGTTAGTGTTGTTTTTAGATTGAAAGATAAAAAATGAGCTTTTGAAGCGCTTCCTTTTGCATCTTGACCTCCAATGAGGTACACAGTATTGTCAACCATACTCGCACCCATATTTGCTAAAGAAATGGGTAAAGAAGGCAATATCTCTATTTCTATTTTCTTAGTAGATACATTCCATTTGATTAAAAAAACATCAGTATATACCCCATCAGCATTGTCTCCTCCAATACAGAGGATTCCTTGTTTAGTTGCTATTGATACTCCGTTTGCGAGCGGTTTAGGTAATTTTATTTCTTGATTAGAAACCCATTCAGATGTATCTCCTTTTTTTTGAAGTACATAAATGCTGTCATACCAATGTTTTTTCCCTCCTTCCCAAACAGGTATATCTGGAAAATTTGCACCACCAGCAAAAATAAGAACGTCATTATGAATACCAGTGAATGCACCATTCAAACCAACTTTATTTGGAATGTTTTGAGTTGTTGACCAGTTGAAAATTTCGTTGTTTTCTTGTGCTTGTATTGAAAAAATTAGAAAAATACTTAAAAGAAAAACCAATGCCTGCTTCATGATAATTGTATAATATGAGTTGCTAATATAATAATTCTTTTAATATGTATAACATAATACATTTTTAATTTACTTACTAATAGGTACAATCCAATACGAATATTTGTAAGATTGATAGGGTAAGCGATAGGGTTTTAAAGGCAATCTTCCCCAACTATTGATACTTCCCAATCCTTGTTGAAATCCGTCTATGTTTACAAATACCTCTTTACGAGGTGTCAACTCTCCTGCGTGTTGTTGTGTTCTCGTTTTTCCTGAATCTAAATCTTCTTTACTAAAGTTTAATGCTGACGCAAATACGGGTTTTTTGCCATAAATTTTAATTCCTGAACCATCTTTTTGTGTCAGTTTTAACCAACGTACGTCGTTTTTGTTTCCAGTTTCTTGAGGGCGAATATAAGGGAAATATTGATCACTTATTTTACCTTTGTATATGCCTACTTTTGCTGCATGTTGCCTGTCTGAATATGATTCGAAAGGTCCTTTTCCATACCATTCTATGGTTTGATACTTGTCTGACAGCACCATCTCATTTCCAAATTTAAATAGTCCAGAATGTACTCCTTTTATTGCTTTTAAATCATTCACTACTTCAATAACACCATTACCATCAACGATAAAAGTTTGTGTATACACAGCATCTTTATTAAATAGTTCTTTTGTAAATGCAATGGCAATTTTTGTTTTTGAAAGCGTGGTTATGTTTGTTTTTACAATTTTTGATTTGGCAGTAGTTTTCCATTCAGAAAATTTTACTTGTAACTTGGCACCAAAATCATTGTCTACAGGAGCTCTCCAAAAATTAACCTGAGGGCCCTTTTTAAGTAACGATTTTCCATGGTATACAAAATGGTCCAAGTTTCCAGTTTTTTTGTTAAGCTGAATGGTAAATGTTTTTCCTTTTACTACAATTAAATTATTTTGTTCTTTAAAATCTACTATGTCTGTAACTTTTTTAGGTTTAAAAATTGTAGGTGTATTCAATTGGAACTGCTCAAAAGCCATGACATAATTTTTAGCAACTAAAGCTTCATCCGTTTTTAAAAGGGCTTTGATGTTTAGAAAATACTCCGTTTCTTTTTTAAAGTTTTGTTGATATGGAATGCTCACTGTTATTTTGCTTTGAGGAGCAATATTTACATTCTTTAATTCACCTTTTTCTACAAGTTTTCCGTTTGCTAATAGCTCCCATTGGAATGCGTAATTGCTTAAATCTTTAAAAAAGTACCAGTTTTTGATATCAATTTTTCCTTTTGAAAGATCGTTCTTGTAAAACTTAATGTCTTGATGAATGTGTTTTACCTCTTGCATATGTGGATTGAGCTTTCTATCTGGCTGTACCAATCCGTTGTTTAAAAAATTATTGTCACTAGGAGTTCCTTTAGGTCCAAAATCACCACCATAAGCATAGATTTCTTTCCCGTTTTTGATGGTTTTTAATCCTTGATCAACATAATCCCAAATAAACCCACCTTGTAATTTGTCATATTTTTCAAACAAATCCCAATATTCTTTAAATCCACCAAGGCTATTTCCCATGGCATGTGCGTACTCACACTGGATTAGTGGTTTGGACATGAATGTGTTTTTGGCATACTTTTCCATATCTGCTGGAGTTGCATACATAGGTACAAATATATCTGTATTCCATTCATACATCGCACGCTCATATTGAGTGGGTCTTGTGTTGTCTAGTTGTTTTGCAAGCAGATATGACTCATACATGTTATAGCCATTTCCAGCTTCATTTCCTAAAGACCAAATAATAATAGAAGGATGGTTTTTATCTCTTTCTATCATTCTTTTTACGCGTTCTAGATGTGCCTTTAACCAGGTAGGATTGTTTGCTAAAGTTCTATCCATGGCATAACCCATTCCGTGAGATTCTATATTGGCTTCGTCAATGACATAGATGCCATATGTATCACACAACTCATACCAATATGGATCATTAGGGTAATGACTGGTTCTTACAGCATTGATGTTATTTTCTTTAAAAATTTTAATATCTAGCAACATTTCTTCTTTAGAAACAACATGTCCTTTTTTAGCATTATGCTCATGTCTATTTACCCCTTTAAACAAAATAGGTTTCCCATTTATTAAGTAGTTTCCGTTTTTAACTTCAGAAGTTCTAAATCCAAGTTTTCTTGAAATCACTTCAAGAGTATTCCCTTTTTTATTTTTAATGCTAATGTTTAATTGGTATAGTTCAGGGATTTCTGCAGACCATGGTTCTACATCTTTTATGGTAGCCTTAAATTGAACACTCTTACTCGAGTTCTTTGCAATTGTGTATTTAGAAGTGGCTGCATACTGTGTTGTTCCATTTTTTGTGATTTCAATAGCAATACTTCCTTTTTGTTTTTTTGAATGTACATTGTTTAAATCCAATTCTAAATTAAAAACACCATCCTTATAATTAGTAGTTAAACCGGCTTTCGCAAAGTAATCTTTAAGATGTACTTTAGGTCTTGCATATAAATACACATCTCTTTCTATTCCAGATATTCTCCAAAAATCTTGACATTCTAAATAGCTACCATCGCTCCATCGGTATACTTCTAATGCAATGGAGTTCGTTCCTTTCTTTACAAAGTTAGTAATGTTAAATTCTGCAGGTAGTTTTGATCCTTGACTATAGCCAACCTTCTTCCCATTAACCCAAATGTAAAACGCCGATTTTACAGCACCAAAATGGACAAATAATTCTTTCCCATCCCAATTTTTTGGAAGCTGAAAATCACGTTTATAAGAGCCAACAGGATTGTACCCATCTGGAATATCTGGTGGTGCCAAATGTCCTTGCTGAAAAGGGTATGAAGCATTTACATAAATTGGAACTCCATAACCTTCTACTTCCCAATTGGCAGGTACTTTAATTGCATCCCATTTAGCAGTAGAATACGTTTCTTTATAAAAATCTGTGGGGCGAGATTCAGGGTTTTTAGACCAGTTAAATTTCCAAATCCCATTTAAAAGTTTGTAATTACTAGCGTTGTCAAGATCGTTTTTTAATGCCAACGATTTGCTTTCAAAAGCAAAAAAGGAAGCTCTTGCATTTAGCTTATTTAACTCAACAATAGCTGGGTTTTCTAGTACAGGATCTAAGGTTTGAGCAATTCCGAATTGGATGCTGAAAAGCATTAGAAAAGCGAGGATAAAGGATTGAGTTCTTGTTTTCATTCTATAAAATTATTAGGCTATTCTACTATTATTTCGTCAACAAAAAGCCAGACACCTCTATTAGGTTCTGGATTTTTTGGTAATACTTTTGCTATTATTTTGATATATCTAGATCTTGTTTTTTTAGGGAAATTCAATTCAAACTCGCCTAAGGTTGTAGTTGGATTTGCTTTGTAAGGTCTATGAAATATTACTTGTTTCGTAAATTTATTTCCATCAGAAGAAGTGAATACTTCAATCTGTACGGGGTAGTATATATCTGGACCTTGGTCTTCCATGGCACTTACAGTAACTTTATTGATAAACTGTGACGTTTCTAAATCTATGGTCACCTCCATGTCTTTACTCAGCCAACCTTGCCATTTGCCATCAAAGAAATTTTTACTGCCTCTTAAACCGTCTACTAAGTTTATGGCGCCAGCACCTACATACTTTTTTTCATGTTTCGTTTGATAACTCACTTTTTTAGCCATGGCTTTATGAAACTTAATTGTTTTTACATAAGGCCGGCCAACAGGTGTATCATTTCTAAACAATGAAGCTTTTATTTGTGTTGTCTTTGTTACTTGAATTGGTGCAGTATATTTTAGTGTGTTTTTAGAGAGGTCATCACTATTTAAGACATATCGAATTTCTGATTCTGGAAATTCGTTTTGCAAAATTAAATGAATTGTTTTGTTGTCTATGCCAACTTTTGTTTCTCCAGAAATTAAAAAAGCACTTTCAGAATAATTAATTCCTTGCACTTGATACCTTTTAAATTGTTGTAATAATCTAGATGAAAAATCGGCCCAATCTTTATTCTTTTTTTCTGACCATAACGCTTCTGACATAGCAGCCAATCTGGGGAAAATCATATATTCAGAATGCGATTCTGTAGGTACAAACTCAGACCATAAATTTGCTTGACCACCTAAAACATGATTGCTTTCTGCTACGGACATACTTTCATGAACGGGGTCAAAATTATAGACTTTATGTAGTGGTAAATAACCGCCTTGTGCAATGGGTTCAACATCGTAAGGTCCTTGGTATAAATTCACATAACAAAATTCTCCAGGAGTCATTACTACATCATGTCCTTTTTTAGCAGCTTCTATACCTCCTTTAAAACCTCTCCAGCTCATAACTGTTGCGTCTGGGGCTAAACCACCTTCTAAAATTTCATCCCAACCAACTAATTTTCTTCCTTTTAAGTTGATGAATTTTTCGATACGCTTTACAAAATAGCTTTGCAACTCTTCTACTTTATCTAGATTTTCAACTCGCATTCTTTGTTGACAATGTGCACAGGTTTTCCAATTTGTTTTGGTTGCTTCATCGCCTCCAATATGAATGTACTTGGAAGGAAACAAATTCAGTACTTCTGATAATACATCCTCTAAAAACTCAAAAGTAGTTTCCTTTCCTGGGCAATAAATATCCGTAATTGGCCATACACCTCCAGAAGGCACTGCTACCTGTTTATTTTTACAAGATAAATGTGGGTATGCAGCTATTGCACTTGTAACATGGGCTGGCAATTCAATTTCTGGAATTACAGTAATTTGTTTGGTTTTAGCATAGGCTACAATTTCTTTAATATCTTCTTGGGTATAAAAGCCGCCATATTTCACACTATCAGTGGGTCTTTTAATGTTTCTTGTGTTCCAGTGTAAATCTTCTTTATCAGCTCTCCAGGCTCCAATTTCGGTTAGTTTTGGGTACTTTTTGATTTCAATTCTCCAACCTTGATCGTCGATTAAGTGTAAATGCAGTACATTCATTTTATGAGATGCCAATCGATCAATTGTTTTTAGAACGTACTCTTTACCAAAAAAATGACGAGATACATCTAACATTAAACCTCTCCATCCAAAACGTGGTGTGTCTTTAATGTCTACATTTGGGATGCTCCATTCACTATTTTTTTGAAGAGTATCTGCTTCAAAGGTTAAAGGAAGTAACTGTCTTAGTGTTTGTACGCCATATAAAAAACCTGCATCATCAGTTGCTTTGATGGTTATATTACTTGAAGTTGTAGTAAGGTGATATCCTTCTTTAGGCAACATAGTGTCCTTTTTAAAAAGAAGCACGTTTTGTTGCGATGCATTTTTATCTACGATTTGCAATTGAATACCAGTGCTAATTTTGAATTGTTGTATAAATTCAGAAGCGATACTCTTTTGAGAAGCACTATTTAAAACTATTTTAGTGTTTTTATTAAAAGTAAAACTCCCTTTAGATAAAACCATTTCAGAAGGTTTAGGAATAATGCTAATATCAGCTATTGTAAACTCTTTTTTGAGAGTTGGGCTACAGGAGATTAGCAGTAAAAAAGATACGATGTAATTTAAAAAATGAATTTTTTTCATGCTTTCAAAATGCTTATTGCTAGTATTCATACAAATCATTTAAATCTGCTTCATGCAGTTCTTCTAAAAATGAGGCGATTTTTTCCGTTACTACTTTAAAGAAAATAGCTCCTTTTTCTTTGGTTGCTTTTTGGGGGTTTCCAACACCAGTATCTTTTGTAACTGATGTCCATTTTCTTTGAGTAGCAACCCAACCCTCTTTTAATCCTTTTATTTTAAATGCCTTTGTAGCCCCATCTCCGGCTTCAGAAAGAGGCAATACTAAGTTGGGAGTTAAATGCATCATTACAGCAGTTTCTAATTCACCAGCATGATCTCCAGGTTCGTCAAAATATTGGTTGCTATCAGTTATTTGCCACCAATTAAGTACGCAAATAAAAACTTGTGGAAATTCAATAGATAATTCACGAATCATTTGTTTAAAATGATTGCCTCCATGTGCATTTACCAATACTAATTTGTGAATTTGTTGTTTGTTAAGTACATAAACGATGTCTTTTAAAATTGCATATTGGGTACTTGGATTCATGTTAATACATAAAGGAACATCTAATTGACCTGTGTTTACTCCAAAGGGAATAGTAGGCAGTACCACTGCTTTTGCTCGATTTTCCCAAGCAATTCTTGCAGCTTCAATAGCAACTTGCTCGGCTTGGATATTGTCTGTAGCATATGGTAGGTGATAATTATGCGCTTCTGTAGCACCCCAAGGTAAAACCGCCACAGAATAATTTTCTTTTAGAACACCTTTGTAATTAGTTTCAGCTAAAACATAAGGTCTTGGTTGTTTATTCATAATAACAGTGCGTTAATTAGTATAGTTTTTGAGGACGCGTTTCCATTTTTGATATCCTTTTTTACTTAAATGCAATCCATCATAAGTAAACTTTGATTTTAAATGCTTTTGACGATTTCTCATGGCTTTGTGTACATCTATATAGGGAATGTGTAAAGTCTCTGCTAGTTGTTGAAGTTGTTTGTTTGCGTCAATAATTTTTTGATGATTGTTTTTGTGTCTTGAGAATTTCTTTCCAACAAATGGGTTTATAGGTAGCATACTTTGCAAGTATATTTTTGTGTTTTTTGATTGCTGTTGAATCTTGGAAATAATTTGTCTAGTGCCTTTAATAACATAGGCAATACTTTTACCTCTAGCCATGTCATTGGTGCCAATCAGTAAAAATATTTTTAATGGTTTTGAAGTAGTAATTTCATCCAATCGAAATAAAATACCATCTGTTACATCTCCACTAATACCTCGGTTAATTACATTTTTGTTAGGGAACAATAGCTTCCATTGACCGCCTTCAGTAATACTATTTCCTAAAAAGATAATTTCATTTTGGGTATCTTTTGATGCTTCAAAAAATGCTTTTCGTTTGTAGTAGTGATCAGAGAATTTTTGCGCTGAAACACAATTAGCAATCAATAAAAATAGGATGATTATTTTTTTAGTGACCTGGCAATCTTGTATCATATTGGTTTAATTATTTAAGTTTGAAAATGTTGAAGCAGGTAGTTTATCGCCGTTGATTAGGTTACCATTTGTAAAGGAAGAATACCCATATTTTACATATCTAGGGTTCTTAATTTTTGGTGACCATACAATTAAAGTATTCTTTTTAATTTTTGATTTAGCATGTACAAACACTTTATCTTCTCCCGCAATCAAAAGGTCTTTAACTGTACTTTTGTCTGTGGTTGTGAGACCTTGATTGTGTTTAAAATGAACTTCTATTTGATGTCCAATGATATTTACATACGCTAATAATGGGCCCGAATAGACAATTGATTTTTTATATGTTTTGGCCAACGCTATTTTAGCAAGTCTTTCTCCGAGCACCCATTTTTGAGTTGGATGAACATTGGTGGGATGTCCAACATCAGAAGAAACGGCCATTCCTGTATTTTCAATAGTTAATAATTTTCGTTGAGAATCTCTAAATTCTCCCCAATTATCTCTATTGATACTGCTTAGTTGTGCATAGTAAAAAGGCATTTTGGGTTTTTTAAAATGTGTTCTCCAGTCTTCTATTAGCGTTTTGAATAATCTTGAATGTAATGCCACGTGTTCTGTGTTTGATTCTCCTTGATACCAAATTACTCCTTTAAAATTGTAATTAATTAAAGGTAAGATTCCTGTATCAAATAAAAATGTTGGATCATAGGGATGTCGTCTTTTTAATCGTTTCGAGTGCCCAAAATTTTCAGACTTACGTTGAGAAACCCAGCAGTCTACTAATGGATGTTTCCAAGTATCATTTAGCAAACTAATCGTTTCATGTTGTTGTTCCATGCGTTCTCTACTTATCCAAGATTGGGTTGGAGCTCCACCAACGGCATTGCAAATAATGCCTACAGGAATGTTTAATTTTTTTTGAAGATTGTAAGCGTATGCATAGGCAACAGCCGAAAAATTTTTTAACGTTGCATCGTTTGTATTGCTCCATCCAGAATGCTGAAAATAGTTTTCTGTATTGCACAAGGCTTGTTCTTTTTTTGAAAATTTGTGCGCGCCTAATATTGTTGGGTTCATAGAATAAACAAAAACATTTGAGTTTAAGGAATCTTTTAAAACAGTTGTTGCAAATGCCATTTGTGTTACTTTATAATCCATGTTGGATTGACCAGAAGCCAACCATACCTCGCCAATGTAAACCTGCTTGTAAGAAATGTTTTCTGATAAATTTGACAGCACCTCTAAGGCAAATGGCCCTCCAGCTTTCATAGCTGGGAAAGCGGTTTTCCATTTTCCGTTTTTAGCAACGGTTGTAACCGATTTTTTATTATTTAATAATACAGTGATTGTATCATTTGTATTGGCAGTACCATGAATTACAATTGGTTTTTTTCGTTGAAACACCATTTTTTCTCCATAGAATTTGGGAAGTTTAAGTCCGCCAAAATTTCCTGTGATAGCAGCGTACACTTTTTGCGCAATAATTGTTGCACCTTTTTTTGTTGGGTGTAAATTGTCAGGAAAATATTCTGGGTACCGATATAATGGCTCGTGTAAGTTTATAATTTCAACATGTGCTTTTTTTGCGATTGTTTCAATTTTAGTTTGAATTTCTTTAAAATTTTCACGCATGCCTTCTTCAAACCAATGATGTCCAGAAAAAGTAGGGGTCATTTTGCAAATGATTACTTTAGGATTCGTTGGTAGGTTTTTATAGCTGGTTATCATTTGAAGATAATCAGCTATAAATTCATTTTTGTGTTTTGGCCAGTTGTTGTTTCCTTGATCATTTAACCCTAAGTGGATAATGACAATATTAGGAGCAAACTCATGAGATTCTTGAAACACTTTTTTTGTCCAATAGGGTTTATGTCCTTTTTTTAAGAGTGTTGCACCAGAAAAACCAAAGTTTTGAACTGTGTAGTTGTCTCCCAATAAATGTTGAAGTTGAGCAGGGTAGGAGTTTATAGTTCTATTTTTAATTCCTGCGCCAAATGTTACCGAATTACCAACACAGGCTACTTTTATTTTTTGAGCATTATTCTTCATTGGGAATACTAAAAAACAGATTAATAGGCGTATCGTCTTAAACCACATACTTGTATTACTTATTAAGGTTTTTTGTACGTATCCTTTCCATCTGTTAGCCAGTTTAAAGAGAAGCTAGTAAATACATTTTTGGTGTACTTGTCTTTTTCAAAAAACAAACCAATGTCACCATTTTCTAAAATTGTTAGCGAAGAGTATGCTGAACTACCTTCGTATACTGTTTTCCCCTTTGACCAAGTTTTCCCTTCATCATAACTAACTTTTACTGTCATGTTTACACGCCCTTTTGCAGAGTTTGCATTGGCAAAAAGCAATCTATTTTTTTTGTCACCATCTTTAATTGCTGTGTATCTTATAATACTAGCATTACAACCAGGGTCCGTTAATTGAGGATCAGCTTTGGTTTTCCATGTTTTTCCTTCATCTGTAGAGGTGTGTACGTAGCGCATTCCTTTTTTATCGTTAGATCTGGCGTTGATCATCCAAGTGCCATCTGCCAATTCTACAATTTTTGATTCATCTGCAGGAGTAATTGGGGTATCTATAAAATACCAAGATTTACCATGGTTATCACTGCCAAATACATGCATGCCACTATTTAGATTTACCATACAATGCAATAGTTTTCCGGTGCTGGTTTGAATTCCTCGACCTGATGTGATAAATTTAAAATCTTTATGCCAATTTGGTTTTGCTATTTGAGAGGTAATATCTGATGGTTTGCTCCATGTTTTACCATTGTCTGCACTTTTCATTACATGTAAATAATAGATGTCTTTTTCGGTATCTAAATTCATGTAATTGTAGAATAAAAAGATTTCTCCAGTAACTTTATCAACAATCATTGATGGATCTGAAGCAGATTTTCCTTCTGGAAAATTGATAACAGTTTCAATGGGTGTCCACGTTTTTCCATTGTCACTACTTCTGCGCATAATAATATTGATGTCTTTACTCCATTTTAAGTCACCACAAGAGGGTACACGTTCATCAATTGTTGCTACTAAATCTCCATTTGGAGCAGTAATTATAGCTGGAATTCTATAGCAAGAAACACCTTCTTGCATGTCTGTATTAAATAAATCTATAAAGGCAATTTTTTCAATTTCGGTTTTTATGTCTTTTTTTTGCTCTTGTGTGTTACAAGCAGTAAGTATCACTAAAATGATTACTAGAAAATTGTATTTCATACCTGTGTTTTTTAATCTTTATGTAGGTTTATTTGTGTAAATTTTTCAATATTCTCAAACGATTTCCAGCATTGAAACATTGCTCTAGGAACATGAAAACATCCTTTCCATTTTCCTCCTTTTAAATGTAATGATTTTTCGCCTTGTCGGTTTAAATAGCCATACCATTCACCGTTTTCAGAATCAGAAAAATGTGTCCATGCATAGGTATGCACTTTGTAATACCACTCTAAAATGTCTTTGTTTTGGGTGTGTTCATATGCTTTTGCTAATGCAACTAGTGTCTCTAAATGAACCCACCATAATTTCTGGTCCCATTCTAATTGTTGTGGTGGATGCCCTTTTGAATCCATAAAATAAAAGATTCCGCCATATTTGGTGTCCCAACTATATTCTAAAATAGTTAAAATAGTTTGGGTCGCTTTTTCAATTAATGAAGTGTCGTTTTTACGTACTCCAATATCAATCATAAACCACATCGCTTCAATTCCATGGCCAGGGTTTATTAATCGTCCATTAAAACTATCGTGATGTGATCCATCTGGCAGTACATTTTCAAAGACCAAACCAGTTTTTTTATCTAAAAAGAGATCCATTACTTGATGCACACTATAAGCTATGGTTTTTTGAACTTCTTCTGGCTGCAAAATATCTTCTAATTCAAGAACTAAATTTGATAAAATCATTGGTAAAGAGAATCCTATTAACTGCCTAGTGTTGGTGCTTTTCTCGTACAAACCTTTTGGGTTTGAAATTCTATTTAGAATGTTATAATAGGTTTTTTGAGCCAATTCTGTATATTCTACTTCTCCTGTGGCTTTTGCATATTGACTAAAGGCCATTGCAGCAAAACAATCTGAAAAAATATTATAAGCGTGTACCAGTGGTTTTCCTTCTGAGGTTGTTGAGAAATAAAAATTCCCATGGCTATCTGTACCGTGAGTTTTTAAAAACTCAATTCCTGATTTTGCAATCGATAACCAAGTTTCTTTTTTTTCAACTTTGTTATATAGCATTGAGAATGTCCAAGCTTGTCTTCCTTGTAGCCAAATAAATTTATCGGTATCAAAAATAGTACCTTGAGCATCTAAACAAGTAAAGTAACCTCCATTTTTTTTGTCGAGAGAATGTTGTTCCCAAAAGGGAATTACATTGTTTAGTAAGGCCTCTTTATAAAGAATAGATAATTTAGTGTTCATATTATTTTTTATATTAGCCTTTTATAATTAATTGAATTATCGTACATTTATATGTATGACATAATACAAAAATAAGAAATTATATGTTTGTATTTCAAATTTTTACAAATTAAATTAAAGAATGAAAAAGCTGACCAAAATCGTACCTCTTGAAAATTTATCTTTGGTAGATAAAGTAGAAATAAGATTGAAAGAATATTTTAAAGAGAATAATTTAAAAGTAGGAGACTCTATTCCTAAAGAAATTGAATTGTCTGAAGCCATGGGTGTGAGTAGGACTGTAATTAGAGAAGCTTTATTGCGATTTAGAACAATAGGAATAATTGATTCGAAAAAACGGAAAGGCATGGTGTTAACGCAACCAGATATCATTCATAATTTAGAGAAGGTCATCGGATTTAATCTTTTAGGTGATCAAACGCTAAAAGACATATTCGAATTGCGATTAATTCTTGAAATGGGCATGGCAGATTTATTATTTGCACGCAAAACACAAGCTGATTTAGATGCTTTAGAAAAAATTGTAACAAAACAAGAAAAGGAAGAACAAGATACCGTGGTATTGAGTTTGAATAATGAAATTGGCTTTCATGGTAAACTATATCAAATGTCTAAAAACACGACGTTGCAACGATTTCAAGATTTGTTATTGCCAGTTTTTCAATATGTAAATGATAATATGTTGCCGGAAGCTAAAGATTTTCAATATTCTTCTGGTGAGTTTGTAACCCATAGAGATTTATTGAATTTATTAAAGAATGGAAATCCAGAATCGTTCAGAATAGCATTAAGACAGCATTTAGAACCTCAATTTGATAAAGTCTTAAATGTGTTGAAAGAAAAAGATTTATAAAAAAAAGCCAGCTTAATACTCCTATTAAGCTGACAGGCAAGTAAATTCGATAAACTAATTAAAAATCTACTCTAGATACTATAATATTGCGCCAATCCAAGCGCGTCTAATTCTTCTTTAATTTTTACATATTCGTTATCGGATAAGGTAGTATGTGGAAATCTACTTGGACCAAAATCTAATCCCAAGGTTCTCATAAATCCTTTTCCAACACCATTAAAACCACCTTTACTATTTAAAATTTCTACAAATTTAATGGCCTTATTTTGTAAATCTGCTGCTGTTTCCATGTCTCCATTTTTAAAAAGAGTTTTAATCTTGTAATATAATGGAGCTAAATGATTGTAGGTGCTTCCTACCCATCCAGTAGCGCCAAGCGGTAAACTGTTGATGAATAATTCATCATAACCAAAAAGGATATTGAATTTGTTGTTTTTGTATTTTTTACTGTGTTGGTAGTCAATTAAATTATTATTTGTGAATTTTATTCCAGCTAAATTTGGGATAACTTCTTCTGCTTTTTCTAAAAATTCATGCATGTTTAAATGTGCACCAGATAAAACAGGGATGTGATAGTAATAAAAAGGGATGTTAGGTGCACAAGCCGCTATTTCTTTACAATACGCTATTAATTTATCTATAGAATTTAATTTGAAATAATAGGGGGCCAGTGCAGCAATAGCATCTACTTTATCTGAAGCATATGTTGCAAGTTCTTTTGAAACTTTTAAGCTTGTATGGCCTACATGGTCTATCAGAAATAATTCTTTTGATTTGTGTTGTGACCAAGTTAACGTTAACGTCTTTCTTTCGGCAACAGTTAGAGAAGTGAAGTCTCCTGTTGAGCCATTCATAAAGACACCAGTTATGTTATTACGAATTAAAAATTGGGTATAATTTTTAATTAGATGTGGGTTTAATGAACCATCTTGATTCATTGGAGCATAGGCAGCAGCTACTAAGTTTTTAATTTTCAAAATATATGAGAGTTATTGTGTATAAAAGTTAGTTGAAAAATTGAAAAGAGAAGCGAACTTACGGTGCAGTTGTTCTCTTTTCAATCATGAATTAATCAAAATAATACCTATAGTTGTTAATTTGTATATCCTATTGTTTGTTCTAATAGCGGGTTTCTTCCTATCATACCAGAAGTAATAGGTAATACTAATTTAAACTCATCTCCATTTGATAAGAAATCATTATTATCAAATACAAAACTGGCACCAGCTCTTCTTAAATCCCACCATCTTTTACCTTCACCAATAAATTCTTTATACCGCTCATTTAAAATAGCATTTGCATTGTCAGTTTTAGAGCCATTTGTATATGCATGTGTAGCAATTACATAGTTTGTACCATAAGCTCTTTGACGAATTTGATTGATTTCTCCAGAAGGATCTTCATTCAAGTGATTTTTAGCTTCGGCCAACATTAATACTACATCTGCATATCTATATAGTGGTACATCATTTTCAAATATTCTTTCAGAACCACTTACTTGCCCTAAAAACTTATTAAGGATAGATCCAAAATAGGTAGGTTCGTTGTATGTTGAGTAGCCCGCACCACCATTGTCATCCGTATATAATCTAATAAATGTAGCATCTTTACGAGCATCATCATTATCATCTAATAATAAGATTGTTTTTTCAGACTGTCCATATCTATTAGATCCTGCAATGATAAAACTGCTCATTGAGTTCCCAGTAGCGTCAAACTGTGGGTTGATCTCTGTACTTCTACCGGTAAAACTATTGTAGATATTAGAAGCCTCATCTTGCTTGTACTGAATTGCAAAAATGAACTCCTCATTGCCTTCATTGCCAACAGTCCATAAATCACCTATATTTGTAGCTAAGCTAACACCGGTTGCTGCAATTTGCTGTAAGGCTGTTTTTGCTTCGGTAAAATCTGCATTACCACCTCCAAGTAGGTTTCCAGACCAAATATATACATCTCCTTTTAGGGCTAATGTAGCCGCTTTTGACCAGTATATTTTTTGACCTTGAAAGAAACTATTATCTGAACCAAACGCACTTAATGCTGCTGCGATATCAGATTTAATTAGACTCATTACTTCTTCTTGGGACGACCTTGCTTTGCTAAGTCCAGATGGATCAAGTGTTGTCATTGGCTCTGTAATAATTGGTACATCTCCCCATGTTTTTAATAAGGTATAATAATACAAGGCTCTTAATCCATATGCTTGACCAATCATATGAGTCTTGTCTGCTTCATTAACAAAAGTAACGTTTGGTGCATTTGCTAAAAAGTCATTAATTCTATGTATTCTAGTATAAAAACCAGCCCAACCTCCAAAAGGAGCTGTTGATGCAGTAATGTTAGATTCTATGAAACTTGTTCCTGCTGGTGATTCATAAGTTCTTCCTCCCCAGGTGTCACTTCTAAGTTCTCCTAGCATCCAAAAATCTCCAGCTTCAGATCTTAAATTGGCAAACATTCCTGTGTGTGCTGTTCTTGCACCTTCTTCTGTGTCCCAGAATCCGGCTGCTGTCAGTTGACTGGGGCTAACTAGTTCTAATTCACTTGTGCAGGCACTAAGTGTAATTGCAGCAAAAACTATATATATATATTTCTTCATTTTTATAATTTTTAAAATGTTACATTAAGTCCAACAGTAAATGTTTTAGGAAGTGGGAAAGATCCATTTTGAACACCACCTGTTTCTGGTGTATCACCACTCATACTTTTAAAGTAATGTAAATTACTTCCAGTTACGTAAATATTAGCACTGCTTACTTTGTCTTTAAAATATTTTGTAGGTACATTGTAGCTGAAAGTAACTTCACGTAATGCTAAATAATCTCCTTTTTCCCAGAATTTATTATTAGCTCCATTTTGTAAGCCACCTCTCCAAACGTTCTTAGCGCCATTAACAAAAACAAAACGTGGCCATTCTGCATCTGTATTTGTAGGTGTCCAAGCATCAAGTACCTCAATTGGTTGGGCTAAATTACCTTGAGTTTGTGCATATGCTTTATTTCTAACATGATTCCAAACTAAATGACCTGTTGCGAAATCTGTTTTCACAAATAGATTAAAGTTTTTGTATTTTAAACTAGTGGTTATACCTCCTGTAAAATCTGGTGTTGTACGTCCTATTACTTTTCTATCAAGACTGTTAATTACACCATCTTGGTTAATGTCTCTCCATTTAACATCACCTGCCCATCGTTTATTACGACTGTTTCCTGGCATTAACTCATCGGTGATTCCATTATCTGCATCTGCTTCAGCTTGCGTGTTGTAAATATCATCTTGTATATAAGCAACGACAAGGTCACCGCCAAAACGTTTTCCTTCTTGAGATCCACCTACCCATTCTTCTTTTCCTGTAGTTGGGTTCCAGATTAATTCTCCACCTTGTCTGTTTAAATCGTTGTCATTTGTAGGAAGACTCACTACGTAATTTTTATTGGTACTAAATGCTGCTCCCATGCTCCATGTAAGGTCATCAGTTCTAATAATATCAGCATCAATCTGTAACTCAAATCCTTTATTTCTCAAAGTTCCGTTATTGGTTGTTATAGAACTAAACCCTGTATAGTATGGTAATAAAAGAGGAGAAAGTTTGTCTTTAATATCTCTGCTATACATGTCTGCAATCAACGTAACTCTGTTGTCAAATAAACCTAAATCAAAACCAGTGTTAAAAGTGGTTGATTTTTCCCAAGATAAATCTAACGTAGGTAATCCTGAGTTTGCATACCCGGTTTGTCCATTATAAACTCCTTGGCTACCGTAGGCTCCAAAAACACCATAATTACTAAGTACACCTTGATTACCGTTAACTCCGTAACTCAATCTTGGTTTTAATGTAGATACATATTTAGCAATTCCTAAATCCATAAAGAAATCTTCTTTATGTGCATTCCAACCAACTGACACTCCAGGGAAGAAATCTACTTTATTATTCCCAAGTCTTGAAGAGCCATCAGTTCTGAATGTTAATCCAACTAAGTATTTACTATCAAAATCATATAACAATCTACCAAAAGCAGATACTAACACGTTTTCTGTCTCAAAACTATAAGGAATCCCATTAGCTTCAGCTCCAGCATTAAGTGTTTCAATTAAATCAGTAGGAGAGTTTCTAGTTCCTGCCGATGTACTAAATGAATTATTTTTAAAATATTCTGCACCTACTAAAGCATTAAAATTGTGCTTACCAAGTTTTCTAGTATAATTTAAGGTACCAGTAAGTTGGTTTCTTAAGGTTCTACCTAAACTAACTGAAGCTTCACGTCCTGTACGTAAAGGTCCTGTAGTGCTACCAACTCTATAGGCTCTATTAAAGTTTGCGTTATGGTTGTTAACAGCAAAATGACTTCCCGTAACGTTTAACTTTAAGTTTTGGAGAATCTCCCAAGAGAACCCAACAGAAGCAGATAAACGTTGTTCTAAATTCTTCTTAACAAATTTGTCTTGATAATATAAAGGGTTACCAAACCCTTGGTTTTGTCCTACCGCATAAACATCAGACCAGGTACCATCACTGTTGCTATCATAGGTTCTAGACGTAGCAGCCTGACCTTGGAATCTTCTAAATACTGTACTGTCAGATCCCAATGGACTTAAACTTAAATTAGAATGAGAATACAACACATTTGCATTTACTTTCACATTATCGGTTACTTTATATGACCCACTAAATTTTCCTGAATATCTCTTAAATCCAGATCCAAGGATTAATCCATCATTATCTAAAAGTCCCAAACCTAAATAGTACGTTCCTTTTTCATTACCGCCATCAAATGATAGATAATGATCTTTGGTATGGCTTTCTTGATAAATACGATCTCCCACGCCTTTGTTGTCGAAGAATAAGATTGTTTTGTTTGGGTCTAATATGTCTGGGATAGATTGCCACCCCGGAATGTTTAATAAATATTGGTTAGCTGATGTTAAAAATTGAGTTGTAAAAGGGTCGTTAGTAGTGTTATTTCCGGTTCCAGCACTATGATTTCCATTTAGAAAAGCACCAAAACTTCCTGGGTTACCAACAACCTCTCTGAACCATGCTATTCCTTGACGGTTGTAATTAATATGATCAGCTGCTCCGATATATTTTTGATCATTTCTTTCGTTATTAGTGCTGTATTTGTACTTGTAATTTATTGAAGATTTTCCAGCTTTTCCTGTTTTGGTTGTAACCAAAATAACACCATTTGCAGATCTCGCTCCGTAAATTGCCGTGGCAGCGGCATCTTTTAATACTTCGATAGATTCAATATCATCTGAATTTAAGGCATAGAAAGAACTTGGAATTCCATCTACTAGTATTAATGGAGAATCATTGCCACTAAAGTTTGTACCGCCACGTAAAACAATACTTGGAGTTGCTCCAGGCTGTCCTGTGTTGTTTGTAACTCTTAATCCCGCAATGGTACCTTGTAGTGCAGTTGCAGCATTCGATCTTGTTGAGGTTTCTAAGATTTCTGTGTCTAATTTTGTTACAGAAGTTGTTAATGTTGCTCTAGATTGTCGCCCATAACCTGTAATTACAACTTCGTCTAAAGCTTGTGCACTTACGCTTAAGGTAATGTTAATAGTTTGTTGTGTAGTGAGTAATATTTCTTGGTTGGTATACCCAATAAAGCTAAATACTAAGGTGTCTCCTTTGCTAGCCGTAATTGTGTATTTTCCGTAGAAATCTGTTTCTGTTCCGGTATTTGTCCCTTTTACAACAACACTTGCTCCTGGTAATGGAGAATTGTCGTCTGCTGAGGTAACTGTACCCTTAATTACGCTGCTTTGCCCATATGAAAGGGGCGAAAAAGCTAAAAACAATAGCAAAATCAGCCCTAACTGATTGCTATTAAAGTTCTTTTTTTTCATACTAAAGTAGTTTAATTTATATAATGTATTATGTATAACATAATGCAATAGTAGAAATATTTTTTTAGCTAACAAAATTTTTTATGACTATAGTTTTCCCATTTTTAATGGATGATTGTCTTTGCTGTTTTTTTGGCAGTATATGGAATGTCCTTTCATCCTTTGCGGAACAAGAGATTGTAGTAGAATTGTAATCTTGCAATTTATTCAAAATTAAAGGAGATTTTTTTTTGAAAAAAAATGTACTTATTAAGGTTGCAATTGTTTGAGATAGTGATTCTTAAGAATAAACTAGTAGGTACTAGTTGGCTATTTTGTGAAAACAATTTACTTTTGCTAAATGAATGTTTACCTTGATGAAACAAGTAGAGACCCGAAGTATAGGCAATTGATAACATCTATTGAAAAGGCAATTTTAAATGGAGATTATAAAAAGGGCGATGTGTTGCCTTCTATCAATAGTTTAAAAAGCAGGTTCCGCATTTCTAGAGATACCGTATTGCTAGCCTATAGCAATTTAAAGTTAAGAGGAATTATATATGCTGTGGCCGGGAAAGGCTATTATATAAAAACCGAGAATGTGAGTACTATAGAAAGAATCTTTTTATTATTTGACGAATTCAATTCATTTAAAGAAGATTTATACAATTCATTTTTAGCTAATTTAGAACAAGGGGTGGAGGTAGATATTTACTTTCATCATTTTAATACGGCAATTTTTAGTAAATTAATTCTTGATAATATTGGCGTTTATAATTCGTATATCATTATGCCTGCAAACTTGAAGGATGTTCATTTAGTTTTAGAAAAGCTTCCTAAAGAAAGTGTATATATATTAGATCAAACACAAAAAGAGTTATCTAAATACCCTGCTGTCGTGCAAAATTTTAAGGAAGATGTGGTTTTTGGACTTACAGAATCCTATCAGCAATTAAAAAAATATAACAAAATTGTTTTTGTGTATGTAAAAGAGAAGCAGCCGAAAGAAATGTTGAAAGGGGTCAAGAAATTTTGTAAAACGCACGACTTTGAATATGAGATTATTTCGAATCTAGAAGCGAAAGAGATTGTAAAAAGTGAAGCCTATTTCATTCCGGATGACAAAACCTTAATTCGGTTGATAAAATCTATCAGAGACAGTAAGCTGGTGCTCGCCAAAGACATCGGAATTATCTCTTATAATGATACACTGCTAAAAGAAATTGTAGAAGGTGGCATTACAACAATATCAACAGATTTTAATAAAATGGGTGAAAACCTTGCAAGGATGGTTATGAAAAAAGAAACTAAAAGATTACAGAACCCTTGTCTATTTATTAATAGAAATTCGTTGTAAATAGATAAGAAATGACCACTAAAAAACTACTAGAAAAAGTAACTTTTTCGTTTGAAGAAAAATTCAAATCAACTCCGGTTTTAACGTTCTCCCCAGGCAGAATTAATTTGATTGGAGAGCATACAGATTATAATGATGGCTTTGTTTTTCCGGCTGCAATAGACAAAGGAATTGTGTCTGGGATTCAGAAAAACACTAAGGATGTCTGTTCTGTATATGCCTTGGATGTAAAAACGACCTACCAATTTAATAAAAGTGATCTAAAGCCGTTAGAAAATGGAACTTGGAAAAATTATGTGTTGGGGGTTATTTTTGAAGTTGTAAAAAACCATAGGTTGCCTGCTAATTTTGATATTGTTTTTGCAGGGAATATCCCATCAGGTTCAGGGTTGTCTTCTTCGGCAGCACTTGAAAATAGTATTGTTTTTGGTTTGAATGAACTTTTTGATTTAAAAATGACCAAAAAAGAAATGATTTTTATTTCTCAGAAAGCAGAGCATGATTTTGTGCAGGTAAAATGCGGAATTATGGATCAATACGCCAGTATGTATGGTCAAGAAGATTCAGCAATATTATTAGATTGTAGAAGTTTGGAGTCCACCCTTTTTCAAATAGATTTTAAAGAGTATGAAATCCTTTTAATCAATTCTAATGTAACGCACAGTTTAGCAGAAAGTGCTTACAATGAAAGAAGGCAGGTATGTGAAAATATAGCAAGATTGTTAGACGTAAAGGCCTTAAGAGATGTCTCTAAAGATACCTTGAAGTCCATAGAACATGAGTTAACTAAAGAAGACTATTTAAAAGGGCTATATGTTTTGGAAGAAAACCAACGCGTACTGGAAGCCTCTGAATCTTTAAAAGAAAATGACGTGAAGCGATTTGGGAAATTGCTCTTCGATTCTCATAATGGCTTGCAACATCAATATAAGGTAAGCTGTACAGAATTAGATTTTTTGGTAGATCTGGCAAGAAAGGATACCGCTGTTTTGGGGGCAAGAATGATGGGTGGCGGCTTTGGAGGTTGTACTATTAATCTCGTGTCAAAAGAACATATACCAGCGTTTAAAAGAAAGGTAGAACAGTTGTATGAAAATCAGTTTTCTAAAAAATGTTCTATTTATCAAGTTCAATTGTCTCACGGAACACGTAGGGTGTATCCGATATAATTATATATCATGAATTCAGATTTACAAGAGTATACGCACAAAAGGTTGAATATATTAACAGGCGAATGGGTACTCGTTTCTCCACACAGAGCAAAAAGGCCCTGGCAAGGACAAAATGAAGATGCTTCAAATGAAAAACGACCATCTCACGATGAAAGTTGTTATTTATGTGCTGGAAACAAGAGGATAAATGGAGAAGTAAATCCAAACTATCAAGATACCTTTGTTTTTGACAATGATTTTGGGGCCTTGCAAAAAGATTCCAATGAGTTTTCATACAAAAATGGACTTTTGCAAAGTGAAAGTGAAAAAGGGATTTGTAAGGTCATTTGTTTTAGCCCAGACCATTCTAAAAGCTTGGCAGAATTAGATGTTTATGAAATTCAAAAAGTAGTTGCCGTTTGGAAAGAAGAATTTGTGTCTTTGGCAACAGAACGAGGTATAAATTATGTTCAAATTTTTGAAAACAAAGGAGCTGTGATGGGCTGTAGTAATCCCCATCCACATGGACAAATTTGGAGTCAATCTACATTGCCAAATGAAGTTCAAAAGAAAGATATTCAACAATTCAACTATTTTGAAAAGCACAAAAAATCGCTGTTAGAAATGTATGTTTCTCAAGAGTTAGCAGACAAAGAGCGGATTGTTTTTGAAAACAATTTGTTTGTTGTCTTGGTTCCTTTTTGGGCAGTTTGGCCATTTGAAGCCATGATTTTACCGAAAAAATCGATGAAAGATATTAGTCAGTTAACAGCGCAAGAATCATTTTGTTTTGCAGAAGCAATTGCTGCGCTTACCAAAGCATACGATACCTTGTTTGACTGCTCTTTTCCGTATTCTAGTGGAATTCATCAAGCACCAACAAATACCAATAATAACCAACATTGGCATTGGCATATGAGTTTTTATCCGCCATTACTTAGAAGTGCAACGGTTAAAAAATTTATGGTAGGCTATGAAATGTTTGGAATGCCACAAAGAGATATTACGGCAGAAAGTGCCGCGAAACTTCTAAGAAAAAATAGCAGTGTATAATTTTTCAAAAACTATTGTTAAATAGTCTCTAAACATTCTTGTTAACTTGTTGAAATATTTATCTTTGGAAGCATTAAAATATATCCAATGAAGAAAAAGGTATTATTACTTTTAACGCTACTATTTACATTACACAGTTTTTCTCAAATTGTAGATCCAGTTGAATGGTCTACCTCTGTTGAGAAATTATCAGAAACGTCATATAAACTAATTACAAAAGCAACCATTGATAGAGGTTGGCATTTGTATTCTCAAAATGTACCTGAGAATGGTCCAATTCCTACATCATTTACCTATAAAGACGATGGAACGTTTACCTTAGATGGTAAAACGAGTGAGGAAGAAGGAGAGACAGTTGATGATCCTGTTTTTGAAATGAAAATCAAATATTTTAGTGATAGTGCAACCTTTGAGCAAATTATTAATGTAACGGATAAAACAACCAGAATTTCAGGAACTGTTTATTTTATGGTTTGTAATGATTCACAATGTTCTGCGCCTACAGAAGTAGATTTAGATTTTGTAATCAGATCAGTGAAACCTACCGTTAAAAAAGAAACAATAACGCCGTCGGTTGTCAACGAAAATCAAAACTCATCAGAAAAGAAAGGGCTATTAGGGATCTTTTTGGTTGCTTTTTTCTCTGGTTTTGCAGCCTTGTTAACACCCTGTGTGTTTCCAATGATACCTATGACCGTAAGCTTTTTTACAAAGCAAAGTAAAAATAAAGCAGCGGGAATTAGAAATGCAATTATTTATGGAATTTCCATTGTTGTTATTTATGTGTTGCTGGGAGTCTTTGTGAGCTTAGTTTTTGGAGCTGATGCGTTAAACGCGTTGTCAACGAATGTTTGGTTCAACATCGTTTTCTTTTTATTGCTAATCATTTTTGCAGCTTCTTTCTTAGGTGCTTTTGAAATAGTATTGCCTAGTTCTTGGGGAACAAAAGTGGATGCTCAAGCAGATAGAGGTGGTTTTGTTGGGATCTTTTTTATGGCATTGGCCTTAGCGATTGTATCTTTTTCTTGTACGGGTCCCATTGTAGGAACCTTACTTGTAGAAGCTGCTTCTGGAGGAAGTCAGTTAGGTCCAATTATAGGAATGTTAGGGTTCTCATTGGCAATCGCATTACCGTTTGCCTTATTTGCTGCTTTCCCTGGATGGTTAAACTCGTTGCCAAAATCTGGTGGATGGTTAAATACTGTAAAAGTAGTGTTAGGGTTTTTAGAATTAGCCTTGGCGTTTAAGTTCTTGTCAAATGCAGATTTAGTTTTGGATTTACACATTTTAGAAAGAGAAGTATTTATAGCTATTTGGATTGCCATTTTTGGAGCCTTAGCCTTTTACTTGTTCGGAAAAATACAATTACCACACGATAGTCCATTAAAACATATTTCTGTTGGAAGGTTAGGGCTAGGATTGATTGTATTGTCATTTACCATATATATGATCCCAGGATTGTGGGGAGCACCGTTAAATTTAATTAGTGCTTTTCCACCACCACAACACTATAGTGAATCTCCCTATGGAGTTGGGTTTACTAAATTAGGCAGTGGAGGGACTGCACATTCAGACATCCCAGAAGGAGCCCATTTAATGGCGCCGCATGATATTTTAGCATTTAATGATTATGACAAAGGCTTGGCCTATGCAAAAAAAGTAGGGAAACCAGTGCTGATAGATTTTACCGGAAAGGCTTGTGTAAACTGTAGAAAGATGGAACAAAACGTTTGGGTAAAACCAAAGGTATTAAAGCTATTAAAGAATGACGTGATTTTAATTTCGTTGTATGTTGATGACAAGAGACCATTGCCAGCAAATGAAGTTGTAGACTCCAAACTAAAACCAGGAAAGAAGTTAAAATACATTGGTGAAAAATGGAGCGAATTACAAACCATAAAATATAAAACTAACACACAACCCATGTACGTATTAATGGATCATAATGAGGACAATTTATTAGCTCCTGTGGCCTATACTCCAGATGTAGATGAATATTTTAGTTGGTTAACTAAAGGCGTACAAAACTTTAAGAAATAAGAATATATAGAAAAACCTCAACAGCTGTTGAGGTTTTTTTTAGTTGCGATAAACGTCTATTAAGTGTTTAATATGGTTTGCTTGCTTATGGCTAAATATTTTCTTCCAATAGGTATTCTTTTAGTTCCTATTTCTATAGAATTTCCTTCAACACAATCAACCTTGCCAATGGCAATTGTAAATGATCTATGAATGCGTAAAAATTGATCTTGTGGTAATTCTTCGGTTAAGCTTGTAAGTGATTTATGTACCAAATAATTATCGGTTGATGTAAATATTTTGATGTAATCTTTTAAGCTCTCAATATATAGAATGTCTTCATAATTTATTTTAACCAGTTTTTTATCAACTTTTAAAAAGATATATGAATCATTGGTGTCTGAGGCTTCTGACTTTCCTTCTTTTTCTTGTGCTATTTTCTGGGTAATTTTGTTAATAGATTTTAAAAATCGATTAAAAGGGATTGGCTTTACCAGATAGTCCAAGACATTTAAGTCAAAACTTTCAACAGCATATTCTCTATAAGCAGTGGTTATTACAATATTAGATTTTAATTCAACACTTTTGATAAATTCTAAGCCATTCATTTTAGCCATGTTTATGTCTAAAAAGATGGCCTCTATATTTTCTTCTTCAATTAGAGGTAGCGCAGAAATGGGGTTGTTAAAAGTACCCGCGATTTCAAAATTTTGAAATTCTTTTAAATGACTTTCTATTACTTTTATAGCTAATGGTTCGTCATCAATAATTATGCATTTTATTTTCATTGGAAAGAGCCTGTAGCGTAAATGTAATAAATAATAGTCACTTCTAACATATTATTAAGTTATTGGAAAGATTAATGTAACTGAAAATTGTTGCTTTTTGGGGTTGACTTCTAACACATAATTGTCTTGAAAAAGTAATTGTAGCCTTCTTTCAACATTTTTATTTCCAATTCCGTGTTCCTTTACTTTATTGCTAAATTGATTGAAATTATTTGAAACTTTGAATTTTATGGTGTTGTTTGGGAGTTTTTCAAAATTGATTTTCACTTTCATAAATTTATTCTCTCGCGTACCATGCTTAAAGCAATTTTCAATAAAGGGCAAGAATAAAAGAGGTGGTACTGTTGCATTTTCAATATCACCAGAAATATTCGTTTCAACTTCAACGCGATCACCATAACGCAGTCTTTCTAGGTCAATATAACTCTGTATATATTTAATCTCATTTACCAGACCTATTTTAGGTTCTTTAGCTTCATATAGAATATACTCCATAATCTCAGATAGCTTTAAAACAATCTCAGGAGCTGCTTTTGATTTTTCTAAAATTAAGGCGTATAAGTTATTTAAGGTATTGAAAAAAAAGTGCGGTTGAATTTGAGCCTTTAAAAACTGAAGCTCCGTTTGTAACTGTATTGCTTCTAGGTTTTCATTTCTTTTTCTTTCATAAATCCAATCGGCAGTTAATTTAATTGTTGTTGCTAAGGCAACATCGTAAATACCAATTAATATAACCGCTAAAATATGATTAAAGGCATAAGGTCGTTGAGGTGTTTGAGATTCTGGCCACACATTTTCATTGATAAATGTGAAAATCAGTTCTGTTCTTACTATATAAAAAACAATCAGAGAAATTAAGAAAAAGAGAATATAACTTGGAATTTTTTTGCGATAAACAAAGCGTGGTAATAACACATAAATATGAAAATACGCCAAGAACATACTCATAGAGACGGTTACAATGTTTGATTTGAAAGAATACCAATAGTCTTCATAATAACTACCCCACCGCACAACGTTTAGCAGAAAGTAACTTACCCAAAAGATAAGGTGGTATTTAAAAGGGATTTTATTATTGGTGTTTTTTAACGTGTTTGTCATCAAAAAATAGTAGTTATTATCTATAATTGAGGTAAATGTACCAAAAAAAGAAGTTTTTGATGAATTTTATTTTTTTAAGTTTTCTTATCTAAAAAAAAATGTTATTCGTTGTTAAATTTATGTTGTTTATATATTAAATTTTTCTCTCTGCTCGATAAGTCTTTACATTTAGACAGATAAACTAATTAACAATTTACTCATGAAAAAAATCAAAATACTATTATTTACAGTTTTTTCACTGCTACTATCTACTCATATGGTAGCACAAGAAAAAAGTATTTCTGGTACAGTAACAGCTAAATCTGATGGCGGTGTTCTACCAGGGGTAAGTGTGGTTGTACAAAATACTACACGTGGTACAGAAACAGATTTTGACGGAAAGTATACCATCAAAGCTTCAGTAGGAGACGTTTTAACGTTTTCTTTTGTTGGGATGAAATCTTCTTCTGTTACGATCACAGCAAATTCATCAACGGTTAACGTAGCGTTGGAAGATGGTGACAATGTTTTAGAAGAAGTCGTTGTAACGGCTTTAGGGATTAAAAAGGAAAGAAAAACATTAACATACTCTGCACAAGATGTAAAAGGAGATGACTTGACAAGGGTGAAGCAAACAAACCCTATAAATAGTTTGTCTGGTAAATCTGCTGGATTAACAATTACACGAAGTTCATCGGGTGTTGGAGGTGCTACAAAAGTAGTGTTAAGAGGAAACTCTTCAACCACGAATAACGATCCTTTATATGTAATTGATGGAGTGCCAATGTCTAATAGCGGTAATGGTCAGAATGGAGATAGTGGAAGAGGTATTTTCGGTGGAGATGCTGGAAATAGAGATGGTGGAGATGCTATGTCCTTAATAAATCCCGATGATGTTGAAAGCATCACGATATTAAAAGGAGCTTCTGCAGCTGCTTTATATGGTAGTCAAGGTGCAAACGGAGTAATTTTGGTAACAACAAAACAAGGAAAAGCAGGTAAAGTTACGGTGAATGTAAGTTCTAGTTTAACCATGGATAATGTTGTTTCCTTACCTAAATTACAAACAGAATATCAATCAGCTTCAGTAGGGCAGCCAATTGGTGAAAACGGGCGAGTAGTAGACGCAAAATCATGGGGAGCTAAAGCTTCTGGATTATCTAATACAGTAGACGATTTTTTTCAAACTGGGTACACCTCTATTCAGTCAGTTTCTTTAACTGCTGGTAATAATATTGCTCAAACCTATTTTTCTTATGCCAATACAATTGCTAATGGAGTAATAGGAAAAAATAAATTAACAAAAAACAATTTTACTTTTAGAGAGACGGTAAATGTTTTAGATGACAAACTTCAGATTTCTGCAAGTGTTAACTTATCAGATCAAAGAATTAATAACAGGCCTGTAAATGGGTTGTATTCAAATCCATTAACAGGGTTGTATCTGAATCCAGTTGGAATTGATCTTAATACTTATAAGAATAAGTTTGAATACTTTAACGTGGCAACCAACATGATGGATCAATATGCAACGTCTTTTGACGAAAACATACAGCAAAATCCATATTGGTTAATTAACCGTAACCCAAGTAAAGATATTGCTCAAAGAGTATTAGGGAATTTATCTTTTAAGTACAAAGTAAACGATAAACTTTCATTGCAGTCAAGAGCAAGTTATGACAAATCATTTTTTACTTTTGATAAAAGAATGTATGCCGGAACAGACTTAAATTTAGCGCCTGCAACGGGTAGATATATTTTAGAGAAAACAGAAAACACACAACAGTATCTTGATTTAATTGCGAGTTATAATACAGAAATCAATGAAAACTTAACGTTTACAGGGGTGCTAGGTACAAGTTTGACAAAATATTCTATCGGAGATCAAATATTTCTTGATTCGGGTATTGGTAAAGGTTTAACATATCCTAATATTTTTACCATTGCAAATTTTGCTGAAACAAAGAATATCCAACAAACGGTTTCTAATAGAGAAGTACAATCTGTATTTGGATCCGCGAATTTTGGGTATAAAAACATGTTGTTTTTAGATGTTACTGGTAGAACTGACTGGTCTTCGACCTTAGTGAATACAGATTCAGACTCATTTTTCTATCCTTCATTTGGGTTGACAAATGTATTGTCAGAAATGTTTGAAATGCCAGAATATGTTTCATTTGCTAAAGTGAGAGCATCTTATGCTGTTGTAGGTAAAGATTTACCAATATTTGCGACATCTCCAATTAATACCATTCCGCTAGGTCAAAATAACTTTGCCAAGCCAAGATTTGGTGTTAAAGAAGGCGAGACATTAAAACCCGAAAGACAAACTTCTTTTGAGATAGGAACAGAATGGCGCTTTTTTAGAAATAGACTAGGAATCGACTTTACATATTATAGTTCTACGACTAAAGATCAAATTTTCTTTATTGATGCTGAGCCAAATGTAGAAGGATATACGCAGAACATTGTAAATGCAGGGGAGATATCTAACAAAGGAATTGAATTAATAATTAATGCAAAACCAATTGTTTCAGAAGACTTTAACTGGAGTACTGCTGTAAACTTTGCAGCAAACAAAAATAAAGTAGTTTCTGTGCACGCCTCTTTACAAAATGGAGAAGCAATTACCAATGATCCTGGTGTTAATGGATATGGTTTTTCTTTAATTGAAGGGGAAGATTTTGGAAGTATCCAAGGCCGAACAGTAAAAAGAAATGCCGCTGGATTGCCAATTGTAACAGATGATGGCGCTGGTGTTTTAACTATTGAGGCTACTGGTTTTGAGACGATTGCACATGCGCAGCCAGATTTTACATTTGGTTGGAGTAATAGTTTTGATTACAAGAACTTTAGCTTAAACTTTTTAATAGATGCTAAAGTTGGAGGGAATGTTGTGAGTGTAACTGAAGCCGTAAATGATTTTTATGGAGTTTCTCAAGCAACTGCAGATGCAAGAAATGCCAATGGAGGGATGATTGATGTTGTTGATACAAATGGTGCCGCAAAACAAATGACAGCTCAAGATTACTTCACAAAAACTGGTGGTAGAGCTGGAATGTTAGGAGAATATGTATATAGTGCAACAAACGTAAGTCTTAGAGAAGTTTCTTTAGGGTATTCTGTACAATCTGAAAATAACTTTTTCGATTCTATGAGAGTGTCTTTAATAGCTAATAATCTTTTCTTTATATATAAAGATGCACCATTCGACCCGAACATTGCTTCAAGTACAGGTATTGGACTACAAGGTGTAGATACTTATGGTCAACCTTCAACAAGAAGTATTGGATTAAATATTAACATAAAATTCTAAGACGATGAAAAAAATAACAAGATATACATTCGCTTCGATAATCGCACTTAGTTTAATGAACTGTACAAGTGATTTTGAAGATATAAATACAAATCCTAACGGATTATCTACGGGGAGTTTAACACAAATGAATAATCATATTGGAGGGTCATTTACACCAATGTTTTTAAATGTGTTCAATGTTACTCCGGCATGGAATTATCAATTGCAACAAGGGCTTTTAGGAGATGTGTACTCAGGGTACATGACACCGCCAACACCTTTTGCAGGAAATGTAAATAATATGACCTATGCGTTGGTAGACGGGTGGAACGGATTTCCTTGGGGAGATGCGTATACAAGCGTTATGCCATTTGCAAGAGATATTAAAAATGCAGTGGCTACAAGTGGTGATGCATCTGGAGAAAAATTTATCCATTTGTCAAATATTATAAAAGTCATTGCAATGCATAGAGTATCTGATATCTATGGTCCAATTAGATATACGAAGTACAATGATTTTGATACTACCGGAGAATATGATTCTCAGAAAGTGGCATATGAAGCATTTTTCTCAGACTTAACTGCTGCGATAACAGAACTGAAGCAATTTGAAGGTCAAACACAATTTGTGCCTTTTGATATGTCTAATTTAAACGGAGACATTGCACAGTGGAGAAAATTTGCAAACTCTTTAAGGTTGCGTTTAGCTTTACGTATTGTTAATATTGATCCTGTATTGGCAAAAGCACAAGGAGAATTAGCCTTGTCTAGTGATGCAGGTTTATTAGAATCTACCATGAAAATTAATACAGGTTTCGCACATCCAATAACCGTAATTAGTGGTTCTTGGGGAGATGTTAGAATGGGAGCAGAAATGGAATCTATTTTAACAGGATATGGTGACGGAAGAATTGAGAAATACTTTAATCCATCTGGAGATGCATCGCTTAGCGGTGATTACAAGGGAATTAGAATGGGAATCGAGATTACTGCTAAATCGCAATATGTGGATCATGCATCCATAGGAAGTGTGATTGATGGTGAAACAATAACTTGGATGACAGCTGCAGAAGTACATTTCTTGAAAGCAGAAGCTGCCTTAAGAAACTGGACAAACGCAGGTACTGCATCTGCCCATTATGACGCAGGTGTTACAGCCTCTTTCACCCAACATGAAATCGGAAATGTAGCGGCTTATTTAGCAGATAACACAAGTACTCCAGCAGATTTTGTTGATGCTTTAAATGCTACAAATAATATTGCATATCCAAGTGATGTGAAAATTATGTACAATTCAGGAGGATCTAACGAAGAACAATTAGAACAAATTATTACCCAGAAATGGATAGCAATGTTCCCTGATGGACAAGAAGCTTGGTCTGAATTTAGACGAACAGGGTATCCTAGAATTTTCCCGGTTGTTGTAAATAATAGTGGCGGTGATATCGACACAAATATACAGATTAGAAGAATCAACTTTGTACAAAGTGAGCTCAATACCAATAGTGCAAATGTAACTACAGCAGTGGGTTATTTAAATGGTCCAGATAATGGAGGTACAAGATTATGGTGGGATACAGGAATTAATTTCTAGAGAGTCCACAAATTTTATTTGATTAATTAGTGCAAAGCGGAAACAGATCTATGTTTCCGCTTTGTTATTTATAGGGGTTTTTGTGTTTTTTGTCGAAAAAAATTACACTAGATATATGGATTATATACATTTACTATATATCGTAAAAGTAATGTATACTATGAGTAATCAACTAATTCATACAGGTCAGTATAAAATAAAACACCAAGCTGCAGGGCAATTTGAAGAAACACGCTTTGAGAAAATTCACAATGTTATTTTTCATAACTCTTTAGACGCATCAAAAATTGTAGCAGAAGAAATTGCTGAATTAATAAGGTCTAAACAGGCACAAAATAAACCTTGTGTTTTAGGGTTGGCTACAGGTTCTTCTCCAATAAAAGTGTATGAAGAATTGGTGCGAATGCATAAAGAAGATGGCTTAAGTTTTTCGAATGTTGTGAGCTTTAACTTGGATGAATATTATCCAATGGAAATTGAGAATATTCAGAGTTATTTTTATTTTATGCACGAACATTTATTCAATCATATTGATATTTTACCTGAGAATATTAATGTGCCAAGTGGTACAGTAAGTTCTGATGATTTGTATCAATATTGTATTGATTATGACATGAAAATAAAAACGCTGGGAGGTTTGGACTTTCAATTGTTAGGGATTGGAAGAACAGGACATGTTGGTTTTAACGAACCCGGATCTCATTACAATTCAGGAACCAGAAGTATTACCTTAGACCATGTTACGAGAGCAGATGCAGCGCCATCATTTTTAGGGATAGATAATGTGCCAAGAAGAGCCATTACCATGGGAATTGGTACAATAAGAAATGCGAAAAGAATTGTATTACTCGCCTGGGGTATTAACAAAGCAGATGTAATTAAGACAACTATAGAAGGAGAAATTACGGCCGAAATACCTGCGACCTATTTACAAAGACATGCAAACACAACTGTAATTTTAGATGCAGAGGCATCTTCAGAGCTAACAAGAGTTAAAACGCCTTGGCTTGTGGCTTCATGTATTTGGAATGAAGATTTAATTAAAAAAGCAATTGTTTGGCTAAGTGAATTATTAAATAAATCAATTTTAAAACTGACAGACAAAGATTACAATAATAACGGAATGTCTGATGTATTGGCAGAAGAAGGAACTGCCTATGATTTAAACATAAAAATGTTCAATAATATTCAGCATACAATTACAGGTTGGCCAGGAGGAAAACCAAATGCTGATGATACTAACAGACCAGAAAGAACAAGTCCATCAAAGAAAAGAGTGCTTATATTTAGTCCCCATCCAGATGATGATGTAATCTCTATGGGAGGAACTTTTGATAGATTGGTAGAGCAAGGACATGAAGTTCACATTGCCTATCAAACATCGGGTAATATTGCTGTTTCTGATGAAGAAGCATTAAAATTTGCAGAAGTAACAAAATCACTTCAAATAGAATCGGCTAAAATTGATGGCATCATAGGATCATTAAATTCTAAAAATAAAAATGAGCCAGACTCTTTAGATACCAGAAAATTAAAAGGACTAATCCGTAGAAGTGAGTCCATTGCCGCTACTCGTTATTTAGAGTTGCCAGATAAAAATGTGCACTTTTTAGACCTGCCTTTTTATGAAACAGGCACGGTGAAAAAAGCAAACTTATCTCAAGTAGATATTGATATTGTTAGCAATTTAATAGATGAAATTAAGCCGCATCAGATTTATGCAGCAGGAGATTTGGCAGATCCGCATGGAACGCACAAAGTTTGTTTAGATGCCATCTTTGAAGCGGTTGATGTATTAAAAGTCAAAGAATACATGAATGATTGCTGGGTTTGGTTATACCGTGGAGCTTGGCATGAATGGGAGCCACACGAAATTGAAATGGCAGTACCCATGAGTCCAGATCAAGTATTAAAGAAAAGACATGCTATTTTTTACCATCAATCGCAAAAAGATGGCGTAATGTTTCAAGGAGATGATTCAAGAGAATTTTGGGTACGTGTAGAAGATAGAAATAGGTTAACTGCAAAAAGATATAACGATTTAGGATTGGCAGATTATGCAGCAATAGAAGCATTTAAGCGATATCATTTTTAAAAAGCACACATGTTAAAACGATTACTATTATTACTGCTTGTAGGGATATTTACCCAGCAAAGTTTTTCGCAACACCAATTGTCAAAAACACTCAATTTAATGCCTTGGCCAAAAGAAATTAATGCGAATTCAGAGGTGTTTTTAATTAGATCAGATTTTACGATTCAGATAAATTATGCTGATGAAACGAAGGTAACACATGCCGCGACCAAATTTTTAAGAAGATTGTCTACTAGAACAGGCATTTTCTTGAAAAATGGATTCCCTTCTAAAAACAATGAAAAGGCCTCGTTGCAAATTACTTTTCAAAAAGTAGTAGCGCCAGTTTTAGGCGTTGATGAATCCTATAAATTAGAAGTTAAAAACAAGCAGATTTTATTAAAAGCGACAACGGATATTGGCGCTATAAGAGGGTTAGAGACGTTGTTGCAATTGGTGAAAAACACAAAGTATACAACCTATTTCTCAGGTGTGTCAATTACAGACGCCCCTCGGTTTTTATGGAGAGGGTTAATGATAGATGTCGCTAGACATTTTATGCCAGTTGAAGTGATAAAAAGAAACTTAGATGCAATGGCAGCTGTTAAAATGAATGTTTTTCATTGGCATTTAACAGATGATCAAGGTTTTAGAGTGGAGTCTAAAGTATATCCAAAATTACATCAATTAGGGTCTGACGGATTGTATTATACACAGGCACAAATTAAAGAAGTAGTAAAATACGCAACACGATTAGGAATTCGTGTCATCCCAGAATTTGATGTTCCTGGCCATGCGTCGGCAATTTTAGCAGCCTATCCAGCATTGGGGAGTAAGGACGGATATGATTATTCTATAGAAAGAAATGCGGGTGTTTTTGATCCCACATTAGACCCTACAAATGATGAAACCTATGTCTTTTTAAAAAACCTATTTACAGAAATAGCACCCTTATTTCCAGATGAATATTTTCATATTGGAGGCGATGAGAATGAAGGGAAACACTGGTCAGAAAGTAAAGAAATTACAGCATTTAAAAAGAAACATCAATTAAAAACCAATCACGATTTACAAACCTACTTCAATATCAAATTAGAAAAAATATTATTGAAACTACATAAAAAATTAATGGGTTGGGACGAGATTATGACCCCAACAATGCCAACAACAGCAGTAATTCATTCTTGGCGTGGAGCCCATGAAGGGTTAAAAGAAAGCACCTTGATAGCAGCTGCTAAAAAAGGCTATCAATCTGTATTGTCTAATGGCTATTATATAGATAGAATGCTGTCTGTAAAACATCATTATGGTGTAGACCCAATTGGTGATGCCGTGTTGACCAAACAAGAAAGAGCTCGAATTTTAGGAGGAGAAACAACCATGTGGAGTGAACTAGTAACTCCTTTAACAGTTGATTCTAGAATATGGCCAAGAACAGCTGCAATAGCAGAAAGATATTGGTCTCATAAATCTGTTAGAGATGAAGACAACATGTTTAAAAGATTGAACGTGGTTAGTTTTCAGTTAGAAGAATTGGGACTTACACATCTAAGAAATAAAAATGTTATTCTTAGAAATATTACGCAAAATCAAAACACAAGTTCTTTGCAGGTGTTAAGCGCTATTTCAGAACCTCTAAAAATCTATTCTAGAAATAGTGGCGGTACAGAATATCAAACATATTCGCCTTTTGCCTTGTTTGCAGATGCCTGTACTGCAGATGCTGCAGATGCTATTTCTTTTGCGAAAGTGGTAGACTTACATGTAGCAAATTCGACAAAAATCACCCAGAAAAAGTTACTATATTTCTTTCAAAAATGGATGAAAGGATATACGCAATTTCAAAAATTGAAGCCAAATCCAAAATTGGCAAGACTGAATCCATTATACTCGAATTTGAATGCGGTTTCTGAACTGTTTTACAAAGCTTTAAAAGAGAATTCAAGAGTAAATGATGGTGCTGTTATGCTAGCAATAAACAAACTAAAAGTACCTGTTGAAGATGTTGAGGTTGTGCTTGTAAAATCGTTGATCAAATTAAAGAGATCCCTAATAAAGTAATTATTAAATGTGAGGCATGCTAGGCGTCAGAGAAGTTTGGTTTCTTTGATGCTTAGCTTTTTTGTTTACTCTATTCTCAATTATAAAAAATAGCAGCAATGATTAAAAACTTTTATAAACTTCTTTTTTTACTTCTAATAATTTGTTCTTGTAAAAAAGAAATCAGCTTGGTGAGTACCGATTTTACAACCGAAAATGAATTCACAGCAGGCATAGAAGGCCCAGCCGTAGATGCTAATGGAAATCTATACGCTGTTAATTATAAAGCGGAAGGAACTATTGGTGTGGTTGATAAAAAAGGAAATACTTCTCTTTTTGTTACGCTGCCAAATGGTAGTATCGGTAACGGAATACGGTTCGATAAAAACAACAATATGTTTATTGCAGATTATGTAAATCATAACATTTTGATGATAAAAAATGGAGAGAAAAAGGTTCAAATATTTGCGTCAGATTCCACATTAAATCAACCCAATGACTTGGCTATTTCTCCAAATGGAACGCTATATGCCAGTGATCCTAATTGGGCAAACGAAACAGGTAACTTATGGATGATTAAAAACAATACATTTATGTTGTTAGAAGCGAATATGGGAACAACCAACGGCATTGAAGTGTCACCAGATGGGAATACGCTGTATGTAAATGAATCAGTTCAGCGTAGGATTTGGAAATACAATATTTCTGAAGACGGTAGCTTAAAAAATAAAATACTCTTTACGTCTTTTAAAGATTTTGGATTGGACGGAATGAGATGCGATGCTAAAGGAAACCTTTATGTGTGCAGGTATGGCAAAGGAGCTGTCGCAGTATTTAATTCAAGTGGTACTTTGCTTAGAGAAATTCAATTGAAAGGGAAGAAGCCTACAAACATCTCTTTTGGTGGTGCTGCCAACAAACAGTGTTTTGTAACTGTTGCTGATAGAGGGATGATAGAAACTTTTTTTGCAGAACATCCTGGTAGAAGCTTTTAAATAAGGTTACGATCTAAGAGAATTGCAATTTATAAAATTAAAAAACCTCAACAGAAATGTTGAGGTTTTTGTACTCGAGGCGGGAATCGAACCCGCACTTCCGAAAAAACTGGATTTTGAATCCAGCGCGTCTACCAATTCCGCCACTCGAGCATATTAATTAATTGGAGTGCAAATCTAAAAAATATTTTTAGTTTAAAAGCATAAAAAGTGCAACAACTCAGTAATTATTTTTATTTTTGCAGCGAACAACACACAAACACATAACAAAACCAACTAAATGTCTACAAATAACCTTAGTCCAAAGATTTTTGCCTGTTCTCAGAGCATGGAATTGGCAGAAAAAATAGCCAAAGAATACGGTGCTGAATTAGGAAACGTAAAAACTACTCACTTTAGTGATGGTGAATTTCAACCAGCTTTTGAAGAATCAGTAAGAGGAAGGCGTATTTTTATCATCGGATCTACATTTCCAAATGCCGATAATTTAATGGAAATGTTGCTAATGTTAGATGCCGCAAAACGTGCATCTGCTAGACATATTACTGCTGTAATACCTTATTTTGGTTGGGCACGTCAAGATAGAAAAGACAAGCCAAGAGTTGCCATTGGTGCAAAATTGGTAGCAAAGCTATTAGAAGAGGCAGGTGCAACTAGAATTATGACCATGGATTTACATGCCGATCAAATTCAAGGATTTTTTGAAAGACCTGTAGATCATATGTTTGCCTCTACCATCTTTTTACCACATGTAAAAGAGTTGGGGTTAGATAACTTGACCATTGCATCACCAGATATGGGAGGTTCTAAAAGAGCCTATGCCTATTCTAAGTATTTAAGTTCTGATGTTGTAATCTGTTATAAGCAACGTAAAAAAGCCAATGTGATTTCTCATATGGAATTGATTGGAGATGTTGAAGGAAAGAATGTGATTTTAGTAGATGATATGATTGATACTGGCGGAACATTAACCAAAGCTGCAGATTTAATGATGGAAAGAGGTGCTATAAGTGTACGTGCAATTTGTACCCATCCAATCCTTTCTGGAGAAGCTATTGAGCGTATAGAAAAGTCTAGTTTAATAGAATTAATCGTGTCAGATACAATTCCTTTAAAAAGAGCAAGTTCTAAGATAAAAGTTGTATCTTGCGCCCCTTTATTCGCAGATATTATGGATAAAGTTCAGAGCAATACATCTATCAGCGATAAATTTTTAATGTAAATAATTATAATAAATAAATAGAAGTAATGAAATCAATTACAATCAAAGGATCTCAAAGAGAAAGCGTAGGTAAAGTAGCAACTAAAGCCTTACGTAATGCTGGTCAGGTTCCTTGCGTTATATACGGAGGAGACAAGCAAGTGCATTTTTCTGCAGAAGAATTAGCATTCAAAAAGTTAGTATACACTCCAAACGTATATACTGCAACGATTGAATTAGGAGACGAAAAGTTTGCTGCAATTTTACAAGACATTCAATTTCACCCTGTAACGGATAGAATCTTACATATAGATTTTTACCAGTTATTTGATGATAAAGAAATTTCTATGAACATCCCAGTTAAGTTAACAGGATCTTCTAAAGGAGTTATGGTTGGTGGTGCTTTACGTCACAACATGCGTAAATTAAGAGTAAAAGCTTTACCAGCAAATTTACCAGATGTTATCGAAGCTGATATTACGGCATTAGAAATTGGAAATAAATTAGTAGTTGGAACATTGAAAAATGATAGCTATTCAATTTTACACCCAGATAATACTGTTGTAGCACAAGTTAGAATGTCTCGTAACGCAACGAAAGAAGAAGAAGGAGAAGGAGAAGAAGAAGTTGCTGCAGCTGCAGAATAAATAGAAAAATTTATAATATTAAAAAGCACCACTTTATTGTGGTGCTTTTTTTATTTTTGTCAAGTATGAAAAAATATTTAATTGTTGGACTGGGAAATATTGGTCCTAAATATGACAATACACGTCATAATATTGGTTTTAAAATAGTAGATGCATTGGCAAAAGAACAAGATGCTACTTTTGAAACAGACAAGTTAGGGGCTGTAGCTAGTTTTCGTTTTAAAGGAAGGACATTTGTATTACTAAAACCAAGTACCTTCATGAATTTAAGTGGTAAAGCAGTGAAGTATTGGATGGAGAAAGAGAAAATAGCCATTGAGAATGTGTTAATTGTTACGGACGATTTAAATATTGATTTTGGAACCATTCGTTTAAAAGGAAAAGGAAGTGCCGGTGGACATAATGGGTTGAAAGATATCCAAGAGAAATTAAACACAACGACCTATCCGAGATTCCGTTTTGGTGTTGGTGCTGACTATTCAAAAGGGCGTCAAGTAGATTTTGTTTTAAATGAATGGACGAAAGAAGAAACAAGTATGTTGATTGAAAGAATCCCTGTTTCTTGTAATTTAATTACTTCTTTTGGTACTGCTGGAATGGCAAATACCATGAATAGCTTTAATGGGAAGTAGTTTTTATTGCGAATGGTAGAATAGTTCAAAACTCGTGGCATTCTTTTAAAGCAAGCTGATAGCTTAGCTCTTTTTTAATCAATTATCGCTAGCAAACCATTCTGCAAAAGAGGTTTCGGTTTCTTGCAAGCGCAATGAAAATAAGTTGATGTTTTCTGGCAACCTACTTTTTATTTTTGAAGCAAAATCAATCACCATCATTTCACTTGTTGGCTGATAATCAACCAAAATAACATGATGATCTCTTTGCTTTAGTTCTTTTGCTAATTCGATGTGCGGTGTATTCTGATTAAAGACAGTGGCATGATCAAAAACATCTACAATTTCCTCTTTTACAATCTTTTTTAGATCAGAAAAGTCAATGACCATTCCGTATTTAACTTGAGAACTATCAGTAATTGGTTGCCCAATTACGGTCACAGAAAGTTTGTAACTATGCCCATGTACATTTTTACATTTTCCATCATAACCATATAAAGCATGGCCAGTTTCAAAATTGAACTGCTTTGTGATTCTTATAGTACTCATGCTATTTTCTTTTATTTTTGTTTGCTTTAAACTTGTTGTAAAAGTACATGATTGCTAGTGCAAATGCTAATCCTAAAAATAAATAATCTCCTCCCATGTTGTTTTCGTTTTGCTATAACTGCGTTATTTTTTAAATTTTGATAAGGCCTTTTTTGTGAATGCTGACAACACTAATTTCCCTGAAATTTCTGCGTTTTCAATTAATAGGTCGCCCCAGTTTTCAGTTCCTTTCCACAAGGTTTTTTTTAATTCAGCTAAGGCATCTGGATTGTATGAAGCTAATTTTTCTGCTAAATTTTGTGTCTCTTTTTTTAGTTCCTCTTGGGTTTCAAAAACCGATGCGAATAAGCCTTTTTCTTTTGCCCAGTAGGCATTTTTCCACGTGCTCCCTGCCAATGTCAATTCTGCCAGTCCAGCAACACCCATTTTACGTTTTACAGCAGGTGCAATCACAAAAGGACCAATGCCAATTGTTAATTCAGAAAGTTTTATAGCGGCAGCTTCGGTGGCTAATACATAATCACAAGCAGCGGCTAAACCAACGCCTCCGCCAACAGTTTTTCCTTGTACAGCACCAATAATCAATTTAGAGCATGTTCTCATGGCGTTAATTACATTGGCAAATCCAGAAAAGAATCTTTTTCCCTCTTCCAAATTGTCTATGGCTACCAATTCGTCAAAAGAAGCGCCCGCGCAAAAGGCTTTTTCTCCTTCTGATTTTAAAATGATCACAGAAACATGCTCGTTTTCTGAAAGCTTTTGTAGTTCTTTAGTCAATCGATCTAATAAAATACTCGGAAAAGAATTACTTGACGGATGGCCGAATTCTATGGTGGCTATTTTATGAACGATACTTGTATATAAACTTCCGTCTGAACGATTGGTTGTCATTATAAATATAATTTATATTCAAATTTACTGCTTTTGTGCTAGCGGAGAAAACTTTCGGTAAAATTTAAAATATAAAAAGATACCTCTGCAAAACATCCAAACTGTAAAAGCAATCCAGATAGCGTATAATTTAAAGTCTAAATAATCGAAAAGCATTAAGGTAGGGATAAACCCTAAGGTGGTAGCGAAGATCAGTACGTTGCGCAAATATTTCATTTCTCCCATGCCTTTAAATGTACCATCAAAAATAAAGGTAATGGCGCACAATGGCTGCATAGCTATGATGACCCAAAACACTTTGTAAAACTGTTCCAATACGGCTTGTTCTTTCGTAAAAATCTTTCCGATAGGGCTGTAAAATATCGTTCCGAGAATAATAAAAAGAACGCCAAGCATAAACGCGTATTTTATCAATTTTTTATTTAAAGTAAGTAGTGCTTTGTATTCTTTCTGTCCAAGTAATTTACCAGATAAAATATTTCCAACACTAGAGTAACCATCAATCATAAAGGCGCCAAGAAGCCATAGGTTTAGACCAATAGTGTACGCCGCAATGTACTCTTTTCCATAAGATGTAGCATAGGCTGTAGCAAAATATAGCGCTAAGTTTAATGCTAATGTTCTTACAAAAAGGTTTAAAATCATGCCCAGTAATTTTTTTATTTCTGGATGAATTTTCACTGTTATTTTTAATGGAATTGACGTTTTCTTTACTAATAATATAACCGACAGTAGGGCCATAATGAATTGCGCAATAACACTTGCATACGCAGCACCATCAACATGCATGGCAGGAATATAGCCTTCAATACCATATACAAATGCAAAATCTAAACCAATGTTTAACACAGCTCCTGTTATGGCAATGAGCATTGGGTAATACGTATTTTGTAATCCTCTAAAGATCCCAAAAATGGCAAATGTGAATAAAGAAAAAGGAAACCCAAAAATTCGAATGTTATAATAGCGTATGCAATATTCTAAAATGGACCCCGATGCATTGTAAAATTTGAATATATTTTCCGAAAAAGGATAGGTTGCGGCAATTACAAAAAAACTCATCAGAACAATAATTGCCATTGCTTGCGCAGGTAATGATTTTATTTCGTCTAACTTATTAGCACCTAAATATTGGGAAATAATGGCAGAAAGGGCACTTCTTATTTGCCCGAAAACCCAAACGAGCATAGAGATAAATGCTCCAACAATGCCAACTGCGGCAAGAGATTCTATGGCATTGTATTCTATGTTTCCAATAATAGCTGTGTCGGTAATAGATAATAGTGGCTCTGCAATTCCGGCAACCAATGCTGGAAATGCCAATCTATTAATTTTTTTATGGCTAATGTCTGTTTTCAAATCGCGTCAAAAGTACTAATAAAACAAAAGAAAAAAATGAAAATAGGATAGATTTAAAAACTGTATTTTTGCAGTTCAATTATTTTGTGTAATTTTCTCTAATATTAAATTAAATCATCATATGAAAAATATACTTGTTCCCATTGGATCTTCAGAAAACTCAATTAATACATTACAATATGCAATTGATTTTGCTCACGAAGTTGGTGCTGCTGTTTTTGTGTTAAGAGCGTATAATGTGCAATCTAAAGCAGGTACAATTATTGATGTGAATGCTATTTTGGAACGCGAGTCTAATTTGTACATGCGTTCTATGATTAATAGTGTAGATAGAAAGGAGCAAGATATTCAACTAATTTCTGCACAAGGAAATGTGGTTGATTCAATCGCTTCGATTGATAAAGAAATTGGAATTGATTTGGTAATGATGGGACCTAAAAGTAATTCCATTAAGGAAGAAGTATTTTTAGGAGCCACTTCTGGAAGTGTGGTGAAGCAATCTGATATTCCGGTGTTAATTGTACCAGAATCGTATGCTTTCAAACCGTTTAGCTCTGTGTTAACAGCTTTTAAATCTGGCGTAGTAAATAAAAAGGATGTGTTGAAGCCATTGCAATTTGTTAAAAATAAATTCAATCCAGTAATTAACTTATTATTGGTTAAAACACCTGGGTACGTAGAGGCCGATTTAGAAATTGATGACGCATTAATTTCTTTAAAATCTTCTTTAAAGATTACAGAAAACGCAACTACTTTTCAAGGTGTATTAGAGCACTTTCAATCAAATAACCCCGATATGTTGTGTGTTTTTAGGCGTAAAAGAGGTTTCTTTAAAAAGCTTTGGGAAAAGAATACAATCGCCAAGAAAGAATTTCATTGTAGTGTTCCTTTGTTGGTGTTGAGCGGTAAAGCTTAGTGTAGTTTTTCTGTAAAAGGAATTTCTGGGTTAAAGATCTCTTTGATAAGGTTTTTGATTGAAATTAGAAAGTCATCCATTTTTTCTGTAGTAATTTCATGATCTTTTCTACCAAAATCTACTTTTAAAACGCCGCCTTTTAAGTTTTTAAAGGAAATAATGCCACCTTCTAACGCTGTAGTTTCAAAATTCTGAGCATATAAAAAAGCGTATAATAATACTTGTATTGCCTTGCTGTATTTCTCTTCTGCGATTACTGATATATCGGCTACTTTCAAATTAGTAGCGGTAACATTTCCGGTTTTGTAATCAATGATTCTTGTGACGCCGTTTAGCTGATCTATTCTGTCTACTTGACCTCTTAATTTTATGGGGAAATCAAATTCATCGATGGTAATTGTGGCTTCTAAATCTTGCTCTGTAGCGATAATTTTTAAGGCATCATTTGCTTGTAATGAATCCATTTCTAGGCTTAAAAACCGAAGGATGTAATCTTTAGAGATTTCAAAAATTAAACGATTTTTACCAGTGTACACATCAGAATTATGAAAGTGCTTTTTAAAGTAGTAGACCACTAGGTCTTCAGCTTTGGGCAACATTTCTTTGAGCTGTGCTTTGGTGATGAATTTTCCTATAAATGGTTGGTATAAAGCATCTAGGGTGTCGTGAATAATTGTGCCCATTGTATTGGCAGCAACGGTCTCTTCAACTTCTTTGTATGCGCTTACCCCTAAAATTTTTTGTTTGTAAAAATCTATTGGATTGTATAAATAATTTGTTAATGTAGATGGAGAAAACCCTTTTGTGGCCTGTTCTTTTAGTTTTTTAAGAATTTCCTTTGTCTTTGGAATTTCAATTAAACTTCTTTTTACTGTAGCTACATTTGGTGCAATTTGTAATTCTTTTATGTTGTGCTTTAGATGTAGTAATTGTGCTATGAATCTGCTTTTTTCTCCACCTCCAAAACTATCATTTTCTGAATTGTACAAAAGGAAGATGTTTTTCGCCCGTTGTAATAATCTAAAAAAATGGTAAGAAAATATAGCATCTTTTTCTCTGTAGGTAGGCAGGTTAAAAGCTAATTTTACATCAAACGGAATAAAAGACTGCTGTCCGGCCCCTTTGGGTAATACGTTTTCGTTTACAGAAGTGATAATGACATTTTCAAAATCTAAAACTCTTGTTTCTAACATGCCCATTAATTGTAACCCTTGTAATGGCTCTCCTTGAAAAGAAATGCTTTCAGACTGAATTAATTGAAGGAATAATTGATGAATTGTTTTTAAGGTTTTTAAATAGTCGTATTCAATTTGCAAATTATGTAGCTGCGAAAAAGTAGTGTAAAAACGAAATAAATATTCTTTTTCTAATGGATTTGCTTTTTCTTTTAAAAGCACAATTAAATTGATAAACCGTTCAATAAATTCTAATGAGTTGCTAAATTTTTTAAATATTGAGAGGAGGCATTTTTTAATGGGGGCATCTAATAATACTAAAAAAGACTCTAATTGTATACTGTTGATAAATGCATCATTGTCTTGCGCTATTCTTAAAGCGATTGCATCAAAAATGTTTACCTCATTAACAATTAATAATGATTGTATGTTGGGTTGCTTAAGAAACTGTAAAACATCTTTAAAGTAAAATTGCCCTTCTGCCGTTCTCTGAAGTTTTTCTTGATTGATAAATAAGTTAAAAATTGAATTAAATAACGAAGTGGTTGGCACATCTTTTAACGGATATCCCATAGTAATATTTATGGCTTCAACTTCTTTAGGCAAAGAATTTAAGGTAATTGGCAACAGACTTTCATCTGCTAGGACATATGCGGTTCTATCAAAATCAGGAAGTTTTTTTAAGATTTCACCAACATATTTTATTTGGGTAACATTCTTAGAGGCTCCAATAATTTCAATATTTTTTTCTGCATTAAAATTGCTAGTAGTAGTCTGTAGTTCATTTGTGAGGTAATACTTCCAGTCTGATTTGTATTTTCTGATGAAAGTTCCCGCTTGATGTTTGCTATTTAAAAACGCCGTATCAATATCCCAATAGATTTCTGTATTGCCATTGTTTAACATTTGCTGAAAAAGATATTCTTCTGCTTTGTTTAGGGCATTAAAACCAATGAAATAATATTTTTTATGATTGTTTTTTTGAATATATGCTTCAATTTGTTTTGTAGATTCTCTATAAATTAAGCCTTGATACCCAATGTTTTTTTCTTTTAAATAGGTGTAAAATGCTTGGTAGTATTCGCCCAACTTCTCCATAAATGAAAAGTGGTTTTTCATCATTTCAGTTTTTACCAATGGTTTTTTTACAGACCAATTTTTTAGACGTTCAATATCTCTTAAATAGGTAAAGATATCTTTCGTATTGGTTAAATGTTGGTCTATTTCATTGAAATCTTGCAATACGGTAATTGCCCAAGAAAAAAAACGCTCAAACTCTTCAGAGTTTTCTTCAATATTTTTATAGATCGAATAAAAATGAAACAACAATTGAACATTATCTATTTTTTTGATAGCCGTTATTTCTTCAATAAAGGATTCTATGTTGTGAATATTTGGTAAAAAACCAACTGCTACGACTTTCTTAAATTCTTCTTTAATAAACACACCAGCCCGTTGTGAGGGCACAATAAATACCGTATTATCAAAAGAACTTTGTTTGTGAAGGATTGATTTTAACGTTTCAGAAATAAAAGTTTGCATTATAGGTCGCCTCAGAATTTAAATAAACAATGTACAAAAAGAAGCGATTTATTTTATAATATTGTTTAAAAATAATTTTTATGGAATCCATACTAAAAGTAGCCATTATTCAGAAAGATTTAGTTTGGCAAGATGCCGAACAAAACAGAGTAAATTTGGATGCAATGTTTTCTGAAATTGAGGATGTAGACTTAATTATATTGCCTGAGATGTTCACTACAGGGTTTTCTATGGAGCCAAAAGCAATTGCAGAAACCATGCAGGGAAAAACGGTTGGTTGGATGCTGAACAGAGCAAAAAGGTTGGATGCTGCTATTGTGGGGAGTTTAATTATTCAAGATAACGGGATGTTTTATAATAGAATGTTGTTTGTGTATCCAGGTGGTGAAATTAAACAATACGACAAGCGACATGCCTTTACGTTGGCTGGTGAAAATGAAGAATATACATCGGGAAAGAACAAACTGATTGTTGATTATAAAGGTTGGAAAATCTGTCCGTTAATTTGTTATGACTTACGATTTCCTGCTTGGTCTAGAAATGTTGATAATTACGATCTGTTACTCTATTCAGCCAATTGGCCAAAACCAAGAATTAATGCTTGGAATACCCTTTTAAAAGCACGCGCTATTGAAAACATGAGTTACTGTATAGGTGTAAATAGGGTAGGTGTTGATGCGCATAATTATGAATATTCAGGCAATTCGGTTGCTATCGATTATTTAGGAAATGAATTAACGGCAATTTGTGAGCACAAAGAGGCAATTTTGTATGCCAGCCTTGATAAAGAAGAAATGTATAAAACACGTGCTAAATTACCTTTCTTGGAAGATAGAGATACCTTTACCATAAACTAAAAAAAAGCGCCTTAAAGGCGCTTTTTTTTTTAGGACACTGGATTCATCCATTTGAAATTGTATTTTGTGTTTGGTACAGCAATGCGTTCTGTAATTCGATACATTCTATTTGGCAATTTTAAAAGCCAATCTCGCGCTTTTTCTGCTTCTTGTGTTAGCCCAGTTACTTTGTCAATTTCCCAAGCTGTATTTAATTTGTTTATGATGTCTACATAATCAAAACCTGTGTATACACCGACTCTTTGTGCAACAATAGAGAATTGGTCAAACAAGGTGCCTTTGGCTTCAAATGATTCTCTTAAGTGCATTGCAGGCATAACAATTTTATGCTTCATCATGTGTTGGAAAGCCAGCATCATTTCGCTAGGATCAATCTTAAAAATTTCTTTGACAAATTCAGTATACGCAATGTGATGACGCATTTCATCGCCCGCTATAATTTTAGACATTTTAGCCAATGCTTTGTGCCCTTTTTTACGTGCTATTTTTGCCACATTATTATGAGAAATATAAGTTGCCAATTCTTGAAAACTCGTATATACAAAGTTTTTATAAGGATCTGACGCCGTTCCAATATCAAAACCATCTGCAATTAAATGCTGCGTTGTTATTTCTACTTCACGCATATTAACTCTTCCTGATAAATAAAGATATTTGTTTAAAACATCTCCATGACGGTTCTCTTCAGCTGTCCAGGCTCTTAACCATTTTGCCCAACCGTTATCTGGATGTTGATTCACCCCGTCTAGGTCTAATAACCAAGATTCATAGGTAGGTAATGCTTCTTCTGTAATGGTGTCACCTACTAAGACCACCCAAAAATCGTCATCTAATTCTTTTGAAAGCTCTCTAATTTCTTCTACTTCATTGATAAAAGTATCCTTTTGAGAATTCGGTAAAAAATCTGTTGGTTGCCATATCTTTTCAGGAGTAATTAGAAATTTATCTACAAACGTGTCTATGTTACTCTCTAGGGTAAGCATAACCTCTTTTCTGATGTTTTGTAATGACATATCTATATCTATTTTATGTGTGTTATAATTGTTGTTTCCGTCTCTTTCATTAATTCATCAAACGGCAAAGAATCTATTTTTATTGGGGTGTGTGCGGTAATTGTTATAGGGCTTCCCAAGCCTAAAGGGTACTTACCATACTTAAATACTTTCCAAGAATTATTTATTGTTACAGGGACAATATATCCGTCGGGGTTGTATTTTGTAATCATTTTTAACCCATTAATAGAGAATTTTTTCGGTTTTCCGTTTCTACTTCTGGTTCCTTCAGGGAAAATAATCGCTCCCCATTTATTTTTATTGATGTTTTTTGAGAACTTCCCTAAAGTAGTTAATGCCTGTCTTGCATCTTTTCTGTTGATTAATGCAGCGCCTCCATGTCTTAAGTTGAAAGAAACACTAGGGATTCCTTTTCCTAATTCTATTTTTGAAACAAATTTTGGATGGTGTTTTCTGAAAAACAACCCAAAAGGAGGGATGTCAAAAGTACTTTGATGATTAGATACAAATATTAATGAAGCTCCTTTAGGTAAGTCGTGTTCATTCTTTAAACTTACGGTTACCCCTAAAATTAATAAGGATTTTACTAAAAAAAAGTTCAATACATCAACGGCTATCTTATGGCCTTTATACCCAAACAACTTTAGACCTAACCATTGAAATGGGTGGAAAACCACTAGAATTAATAAAAAAGTGAATATAAAAAGGGGTGATAGGATGTGGCTTAAAATTTTCATTTTAGTGTTTAAAAAAATCCTAAGAAAACTTAGGATGATTTATTTTTAGAATTGCAACCATTGACTCCAAGGAATCCTTGATAAAATTAATAGTAATGCCAATCCGTAAAAGATGGCAAATGTTTTAAACTTTATTGCATCTTCTGTTTTTTTCTTGTGTTTAGACCAGCCAATGGTAATTAATGCAATGGCTATAAGCATCATTAATGGGTGTTCTATAGCTAATAATCTAGCGCCTGAATTACCCATGACAGCAGTGCTATCTAATTTTAATGCTTTGTATGCGGGGCTCATAAAATACCATCCTAAGCCAATTAATAGCTGTAAATGTGACACGATTAACGTAAATAAACCAATACGCACATCTTTGTCTGTAAAAGCTCTTTTTTTAGTAATTCCCATTACTGCATTTACAACTGCAAAAGCAAGCATTAGTACTACTAAATATGCCCAATATGAGTGAATTTCTTTCATCATGATATGATCGTTTTTATAGTTGCTGTAAAAGTAATCATTTTAATCAAAAAAAAACAGCTCAAAGGAGCTGTCTTTTATATAAGTTGTGTAAAAGATTACATCTTTATTATTTTTTTGGTAATAAAGCCGTTTTCAGTTTTAACCTTTACCAAGTATATCCCTTTATGCAAATTGGCAATGTTAATGTTGTTATTGCTTGTAGAAATTGTTTTAGATTTTACCAGCTCTCCAAGTACATTGTAAATATTGACTGTTGCTTCTTTATCAATTGTAAAGAAAAGGGTTGTTGTGCTCACAGGGTTTGGATACATTCTAAAAGAGGCATAATCTAAGTCGTTAACAGCCAGTGTAACTGAATGACTTCCAATACCGTTATAGGTGCTTTTAGAAAATTGTTCCCATTCGTTTACATCATACGTTTCGTTAGGAAATGTAATGGTTGCTTTTCTTCTTAGCGTAACATCTTTTGCGTAATCAACAGCACTGTCAAACACGCCAATAATATCGATTAGCACACCATCTTTAAATAAACCTACGGCATCATTTCCGTTAAAATCCATAGGAGAACTAGAATGAATTAAATCGGCATTGTCAATTAATTCATCTGCATCAGCAGCGTTATTTAACAAGACAAAAACGTCGTTGGAGTTGATGTTTTTTACAGCGCCACTATCTAAATTAAGTTCTCCACCCCAATCTCCAGAACCATTGGTTTGTTTTTTAATTGAATAGCCAGATAAACTAACAATAGCACTCGTAGCATTTACTATTTCTAGGGCTTTATTGTATCCACCTGCTTCTACATACTCCGAAAAGAATAACTCAGTAACACCATTAGAACTACCGTCTGTTGTGGTGGCGTTAATTGCTGTACTTTGAGCAGATTTATTATCAGAGGCATCTTTTGCCAACACGGTAAGAGCATAAGTGGTTGATATCGTTAATCCTGAAATGGTTTGGCTTAGGTTGGTTGTTGACATGTTGAAGTTTCCATCAACAAAAATATCATAACCGGCTACTGCAGTATCATCTGTCGAGGCTGTCCATGAAAGTTTTAAACCTGTTCCAGAAACATTATTAGCAACTAGATTGGTTGGAACCGATGGTGCTGTTGTGTCTGTGGTCGTGGCACTGTTGATGGCAGTGCTTTTCGCAGATTTATTGTTGTACTGATCTTTTGCTTCTACTTGGATGGCATACGTGGTGCCAGGTATTAAGTTTGTAATTTGCGTAGAGGTTGTATTGGTTTGTGTTTTTAAAGCACCATCAAAGTAAATATTGTAACCACTTACAGCTACATTGTCAGTAGAGGCTGTCCATGAAACATCAATTGTTGTTGTGGTTTGATTGCTAGCGGCTACATCTGTTGGGGTAGTTGGAGCTTCATCATCTCCACTTACAAAAATTCCCCATAGATCTTGTGCATCATCTCCACCCCAAATACGCGTAGCTAAATAGGGATTGTCTATAAACGGGTTTCTATTTCCTTGTGCATAGGTATTCGCTGTATTTGAATGAAATGTATTGCGCAGTTTTTCTAAATCAGAAACAGGATCTTCTACGTTCCATTTTAAAAACAAATCAATCATCGCATCGGGAGTAGATCCACTGTTTCCCACACCAACAACGGTTGGAAGACAAACGTCTCCATAACGCACATACATATACATCATCATACGAGCAACATCGCCTTTCCATTCGTCACCAGGGTACCATGCCGTTCCAGAATTTACTTTACTTGAGTTTCCTGATCCTTCAGCAAATGGCAAATTACTGCGTTCGGTATTTCGAGATCTGTCTGCGGGTCTTAAATGGTGTGCATCAGCTCCAGGACCTGTAGTTCCTAGATTTGGATTACCAAGAGATTTTGAGAAAACATGCTCGCGATTCCATACAAAGGTTCCATTTGAACCATTGTCTTGTAGGTTGATATCTCTATAATTATCATTCGTAATGTCTGTGTCAAATCCACCTTCCCATCCGTAAAGTAAGATAACTTGTCCTGTATTACTTGGATTGTAATCAGTTGCTTTACTTGCTTCCCATACTCCGGGTGTATAAGAAAGAAGGTTTGTGTGTGTTGTAGTAATTCTGGTGGCCAAGGCTGTTTTTAATGGGGTTCCACTTAAATTTAAAAATTCAATACCATTGTAGTAAGCTTCTTGTGAAAACGAAATAAATGTTATGAACAACAGAAAACATACGGAAAGTAATTTTTTAATCATATTCGAGATTTTTTAATTAAAATAATTTCTTTTTCATTTTTTGATAGCGTGCAAATTTAAGGAATTTTTCAGGTTCTAGAGGTATATATTTGGTAATTTGTTCTTGATTTTCAGTAGATAACAACGAATATGTTGTTTGCTTTATCTTTTTTTATGCGCTTGTATTTTGAACTAAAAAAACCACCTCAAAAGAGGTGGTTTTTAATGTAGTTATAAAAGGAGGGATTAGTTGTTTTCTACCCAAACACCACCTTGTTTAATCATACTTATTTTTAATTCATTTTCGCCATTGTCATAAACAACATAGGTGAAAAGATATTTTTGACCTTCAGCTGCGTTTGGGTCATGATGTGCAGCAAAAAGCGTCATAGCATGTAATATTTGCGCATCAGACCAATTGTAATCAAAATCATCATAGTTTGAAAGGTTTCCTATTAAACCTGAGTATTCTGCTGATGTTAGTTGACTAGCAATCCAATCATAATCACTATTACTACCTCTAGTTAATGTGTATTTAATAGTGTTGTCAGGAACCCAACTAGCACCATCATGACCAAATTGTAATTCTGTATCAATTGTAGACATGTGAGCTAACCATGTGTTGTCTGCAGTTTTTGTGTAAGCATTTCCACGTACTTGAGGTCCACTTGAACTAGAAACATACTTGTACAATACTTGTAATTGATCACCTCCATTAGCATATGGAAATTTGATCTTTAAAAATGTTGGTAAGTAATCTTCTGCAGGAGTGCTGCTTCCAAAATTTGAAATTCCCATAGATGCGAAATCCGCATCACTTATTTCGTAATATCCAGTAGTAGGTACTTCCCAAGCACTTCCATTATACGTGTAATTTGCAGTATAAGATTCTTTGTCTCCAATAACTTCGTCAGGTAAAACATCGTTAGTCATAATTGAAGACCAAGTGTTAGAAACACGGATTCCATCGATAAGTGCAGTTGGTCCACCACCACCTTGACGAATTCCAATTCTTTGTGCAGAGTTTCCTGCATTTCCAGTGTTCGTTGCTTCTGGAGTTGAAGGCTCTGTACTAGCTACAGCAGATAAAACATGTAAGTTAGCTACTCCTGTTGCAATGTTGTAAGACGTCACTAAAAGGTATGTAGTATCTAAGTCATATGAAGTAGTACCGTAGGTTAATGAACTAGAACTAGCTCCAATACCGAAAAGTATTTTCCCAGAACCGTCGTCTTTTGCTCCAACTCTAGCAGAATAGCTATAGCTTCCATCTTGCTCCATTAGGTGCAAGAAGTAAGTTCCACCACTAACCGTACTTAAATTTACTAAAGCACTAGTATATACCATGTTTGTGGTAATGATTGATGAAAGCGCTATGTTAACGTCTTCAGATCCACTACTAGACAAAGCTAAAGATCCACCAACGTTTGAAGTTGGGTAGCCAGCCATTGTTAAGTTTTCAGTTGAATACATTAACTGGTTGTCAGAACCAGAGTGATGTGCCCAGCCTCCTGCAGATATCGTTGTAAGATCTCCTGCGGTAGTACCGTAGTCTAAATTCTCTTCTAATGAAACTGTTGGAGTTACAGTATATGCACTTCCAGTAAATTGAAAGTATTGTGCAGATACATAATCCCCTTCATCTGGAGTAGTATATTGAGCAGCAATAATACCTGGTAAATGATCTCCTGGTGTTGCTGTAGACTCAAATCCTAATAAGCTACTTCCGCTAGTTGTGTAATCGTCTAAGTCTAAGCTGTAATTTTTTACAGAAAATGCATTCCCTCTGTATAATTTATATTTAAGTAAAATAGAAGAACCTTTTCCCCAAGCAGCATATGCGTCTATACCATTTAAAAATTCAGGAATGTCAGATTTAACGTCATCTACAGAACTAAAACTACCATAGTTTAATCCTAATTCATCATAATCATCGTCTGTTAATGTATAGGTCGCATCTCCAACAACAGGATTGTCGATAGCATCTACAGCAGTATTGATATCTTCTAATGGATCACATGATGCGAATACCATTGAAAAAACTGTTAATAATAAAAATATTTTTTTCATCGTGTTATTTTTTAAAATTTAACTTTTAATCCTAAACTAAATGTTCTTCCTGATCCGTAATATACTCTTGCAGTTTGGTACGTAGATCCTTCACCATCGTTTGCATCTGAAATATATTCAACATCAAATATGTTGTTCATATTTGCAGTTAAAGTAGTATCAAAATCACCAATTGTAAAACCATGTCTTAATCCTAAATCGAATAAACTATAGCTAGGTAATTTCCAAGGGTTTTCTCTGTAGTTAGGGTCATCTCTACGATTTACATCGAAGTATGCATAGTTGTCTCCTGCATAATTAAAGTCTAAAGAAACGCTTGTTTTGTCTAATAGATCATATTTTGCACCTAATGCAAATGTAGTTTGTGCAGCATCTGAAACTTTTAAACCTTCAGAATACACAGTTGCACTCGCTATTTCTGTTCCGTCTTGTTCAAATGTTCTACCAACAGCATCACTTTTCCATTTCCAGTTACCAATAGAAGCCATACCTGTTATCGCTAATTTATCTGCTGGTCTAAATAAGAAGTCAAACTCAATCCCTTGGTGTAATGCATCTAAACCAGTAATGTTTACTGTTAATTGCTCACCATTTTGTCCAGGAAGCCCTCTAATTAAAGATTTGTCTAACCAAGAAGTACTATACACATTTACGTTAGCAGAAAATATGTGAGATTTAAAACCGTAACCAATCTCTGCACTAAATACTTTTTCATTAATTGCATCCTCATTTAGATCAGTTGATCTACTACTTTGAAATACATTTCCAGTTAAAAATGGTGCTTTTGAGAAGTATCCAATATTTGCAAAAACATTTTGTTTTTCATCAATATTATAGTTCGCTCCACCTTTAGTACTATATCCTAAGAAGTTTGCTACTTTAGATTTTCTTTCAGGGTCATTTGCTGCATATTTCATAAAGTCTTCTTTGCTATATGCCGTGTTTGAAATAGCACTTGATAAGAAAACAGATAGATCATCTTTTGAATATTCTAATTGCGCAAATACACCGTATCTTTTTACAATACCGTCGTAATCTTTACTGAATTTATCTCCAACTTTTAATGCTTGACCTCCAGTATTGTCAGAGGTGTCATCGTTATAGAAATATTGTCCACCTAATAAGTCTGTTACTTCATACCAGTGAGATCCTACATAAGATCTTGCGTCTAAACCAACTGATAAAGCAAGGTTTTCTGATAAGTCAGTTTTTAACGTAGATAAAATACCAAACCATCGGTGAGAGTTCTTAGATGCTGCAAAGAAATCTGTAGCTCCTAAGGCTCCATTAGCTTTGTTTTCAGCAACGATTCTATCAAAATCAATTGGTTGATCTATATCTCCTAATCTGTAATTGTTGTCCGTAAATTTCCCGGTACCTTGTGGTCTTCTACCTCCTCCAGATCCAAAAGATGCATATACAGAAGTTGTTAAGAATGTTTTCTCAGAAAAAATCCAGTCATGATTTAAAGATATTTGAGGTTTGTGATAAAAGTTAAAAGAAGTATTTTCTACTTGTCCATTTCTATATCCCCAATCTGGGTTGAATTTTTTACCACCTTGTTCTGTTGCTCTATATTCTGCAATAGTTCTTCTGTTATATCTTTGTCCGTGTTCTTGAATTGTTCCAATTGCATTAAATGATAATTTGTGATTTTCATTAATTTGATTAGAAACATTTAAAAAGTAATTTACTCCACTAAATTGTAATCCATCTACGTAACCTTCACCAGAAACTTTTGCTACCGAAGCAGTTACAGCAAAACCGCTATCCATCATTCCTGTAGACAATGTCATTCCGTATTTTTGGTACCCATTGTTTCCTGTACTCATTCTAATTACACCACCTTTTGTAGCGTCTGTAGATTTAGAGATAATGTTAATTGTACCACCAATAGAAGGTACAGCAACTTTAGAAGCTCCTAACCCTCTTTGAACCTGCATTGCAGAAGTAACATCAGATAAACCAGCCCAGTTAGACCAATACACAGCTCCGTTTTCCATATCATTAACAGGAATACCGTTAATCATAACCGCTACGTTTTGAGACCTAAATCCACGTAAGTTTATTCTTCCATCTCCATAACCACCTCCAGCTTTTGTTGCATATACTCCTGGTGTAGATTTTAAAATTTCAGGAAATTCTTGAGTTCCTAATTTTGCTTCAATATCTACTGCTTTAATTGTAGAAACAGCCACAGGGGTTTTTCTACCGATAGCAAATGAAGTTGCAGTAACTACAATTTCATCTAATATAGAACTATCTTCAGATAAGATAATAGCTCCTAGGTTGTTGTTAGATGCAGAAAAAGAAACTTCTTTTGTTTCATATCCTACAAATGAAATTACTAAAACACCAGAGCTAGCACTCGCTGTTATCGTAAAATTTCCATCAAAATCTGTTGATGTTCCGTTTGTTGTACCTTTTACAACAATACTAGCGCTAGGTAATGGATCGTTTGTTTGGTCAACGACTTTACCTGTAATTTTGGTTTGTCCAAAAACAGTGGCAGTTGCGAAAAACAACGCGACCAATAATAAATTTTTAAAATTCCTCATTTTTAAATTTTAATGTTATTAAATGTTTTGCAAAAATCTCCCTTTTTTAGAGTTCTAATGTTAACTTAATGTTAAGTGTTAACATAAATTTAAGGCTTTGCAATATAGCAGAATTTGGAGTTCCTTCTTGTTTTTTAACAACTTAGATATTAACAAGGTTGTTAACAAAAAGTAAAAAAATGTTAATTTTTTTGAAATTACTTAATTCTCCTCATTATTTAATCTGGTTATAATACTTATTTGCCAATTCTTTTCCTAATTCAACACCAAATTGATCAAAACTGTAAATGTTCCATAAAACCCCTTGAACAAAGAGTTTGTGTTCGTACATTGCAATTAGTTTCCCCAAAGAATTTGGCGTTAATTTTTTAATTGTAATGGTTGTGCTAGGCTTGTTTCCTTCAAAAACTTTAAAAGGCAATAATGAAGCTATTTTGTCTGTTTGGTTCTGAAATTTTAAATCCAAGTGCACTTCTTCTTTTGTTTTTCCAAAGGCTAAAGCTTCTGTTTGGGCGTAATAATTAGCCATTAATTTTTTATGATGGTCTGTTAGCCCATGTAAAGGTTCTTCAAAACCAATAAAATCTGTCGGGATTAATTTTGTGCCTTGGTGCACTAGTTGCATAAATGCATGTTGCATGTTGGTACCAGTACTTCCCCAAATAATTGTTCCTGTTTGGTAGTTAATTTTATGGCCATTTCTATCTACACTTTTTCCATTACTTTCCATAATGGCCTGCTGTAAATAATCTGGTAGTTTATTTAAATATTGAGAATAGGGAAGTATGGCTTCCGTTTCGCATTCAAAAAAGTTGTTATACCATATACTTATTAATGATAGAATTACTGGGATGTTTTGTTCAAAAGGAGTGCTCTTAAAATGGGCATCCATTTCTGAAGCTCCATCTAATAAAGATGAAAAGTTGTTAAATCCAACAGATAGGCTAATAGATAGGCCAACGGCACTCCAAAGAGAGAATCTACCACCAACCCAATTCCACATTGGAAAGACATTTTGATCGTCAATTCCAAATTTTGAAATTGCATCTAGGTTTGTAGAAACAGCAACAAAATGTTTTGCGATATCTTTTTTTGTTCCTGAATGTAAAAACCACTCTTTTATGGTATTCGCATTTGTAAGTGTTTCTTGTGTTGTAAATGTTTTTGATACAATTACAAATAAGGTAGTTTCTGGGTTCAAATTTTTAAGAACCTCAGAAACATGATCGCCATCAACATTAGAAACAAAATGCGTGTTTAAATGGTTTTTATAGAATTTTAAGGATGCTACAACCATGTCAGGTCCTAGGTCAGAACCGCCTATTCCGATATTAACAACGTCTGTAATAGATTTATCGGTATGGCCTTTCCATTGCCCAGAAATTACTTTTTCAGAAAATAATCGCATCTTGTTTAACGTCGTGTTGATGTTGGCCTTAATATCAACGCCGTCTACTAAAATTTCTGATTTAGAGGTATCTCTCAGGGCGGTGTGCAAAACTGCTCTGTTTTCTGTGGTGTTTATAATATCTCCAGAAAAATATTTTTGAATGGCATCTTTTAATTGAGCTTCGTTTGCTAATTCCAGTAATATATCTAATGTTTTTTGATTGATTCTGTTTTTAGAATAATCAACTAAAAAATCATCAAAAGTAATTTTTAGCGATTCTTCTCTAGTTGGATTTGTCGTGAAAAACTCTTTTAAATGAATATCTTTTATTTGAGAAAAGTGTGCAGATAGCTTATTCCAAGCTTCTGTTGTAGTTGGGTTGATATTCTTTAAGGCCATGTTTTTTTAATTTTTAAAAGTATCGGTAGTAGTACTAGAGGGGATTATTAATTCTTGGTATCCAGCTTCTTTTATGTTGTCTAATTGCTTCTTGAAAGGATTTATGTGGGCAAGAAATTTCGGTTTTAAACTTTTTTTAAGAGGTTCTGCGGCAGGGAGTTTTTGCTTGAAAGGATCTACCTGTCTGCCGTGTTTCCAAAAACGGTAACATACATGTCTTCCTTCTGTACTACCAGTATGTCCAACCCATCCAATTATATCTCCTTGTTTTACATATTGACCTCTTTTTACTTTTCTTCTACGCATGTGTAAATATTGTGTAGAGTAGGTATTGTTGTGTTTAATTTTTACATAGTGGCCATTACCTCTTTTTCGATAGGCAGATTCAGATACCGTACCGCTTGCAGTAGCCATAATTGGAGTACCTTCATTGGCAGCAAAGTCTGTCCCTCTATGTGGTTTTACTTTGTATCCGTAGTGCTTAATCTTTCTTTTTAAGTTGTACCTAGATGAAATTCTGTACTGAAACTTAATAGGTGATTTTAAAAATTGACTTCTAAGCATATCGCCATCTTCATCAAAATATTCTACAATTCCTTTATTTGGGTCTGGAATAAAACGATAGGCGTATAAATCTTTTCCTTTGTGGTTAAATACAGCTGCTTTTACTTTTCCATATCTCACAAAAGTAGAGTCGTCTATGAATTGTTCTTCATAAATAAGTTTAAAATGATCTCCTTTTTGGAGTTTGTAAAAATCTAGGGTCCAAGCATAAATGTCTGCAATAGCGTTTGTCAAGTTCGGGTTTAAATGCAAGCTATCCATCGTTACAGAAAAGCTAGAATAGATTTTACCAGCAATTTCTTTTTCAACAGTTTTGATTTTTTTTCTGAAGTTGTATCCATGCACAATAGAATCATTAAATTCAACAATAGTTGCTGTAGATTTGTTGTGCTTGTATATAAATACTTGTGCTTTTTCTAATGAATCCTTGCTTGCTAATATCGTATATGGCTTTCCTGCTCTTACTCTTCTAACATCAAAGGTGTCTTTGATTTTAGAAGCAATTTTGTTGATAAGCGGATAATCTACATGATGTCTGTCCATAATTACTCCAAAACTTTCACCTTTTTGTATCGTGTCATTTATAACCTTGTAGTTATTTAGTTTAAAACCAAATTCATATAGGTCTATAGGTTTAGAAATTTTTGCCAATTCTTTAACAACTTCTGGCTTTTCTTCATTACAAGCGCTTAAAAAAATAACAACTAAAAAAATGAAAAGTAAATTTTTCAAAGGAATGGATTTTGATGTTTTTAATAAAACGTAAAAATACAAATAAAAAGGAGGTATACTAACGCATTCTTTTTTAGTTCCGAAATCGTGTTCGAAGGATTAATCAAATATGATTTTAAAAGAATTTGCCAGTCCTTTGTAGGCATCTAATTCTGCTCTAAGTGAACCAACAGATAAGTTGGCTTTTAGTTTAATGGGGATTTTATTGTCATCGGCGGTAATCCAAATAGTAAGACTTTCGTTTTCTTTAAAAATTCTTCCAGCTTGCACTAATGGTCTAAAGCGATAGGTTTTTATTTTTCCAAAACGCGTTTTTAATATTTCGGTGCCAAGAAAACGCAGTTTAAAAGGATATACCTGTGCATCCATAAACATATCTAAAGCTATTTCTTCTCCAGGTTTCATTGCGCTAACATCATAATTCCTTAAATAATAAAAGGTAGACATCATGTCTTGTATGTTGCCAATTGGGATTATGGTGTCTCTTTGATTTTTAAAATCTTGTACATGGGCCGTGTTTTTTACATAATTAAAATGCGTATTCTGATGTTTTTTGTAGCCGCCTTCATTAATTTTTCGTTTAAATAAATAGGGTTTACCAGTAGTAACATCTATATATGATTGGTAATTATCATTCACTTTGAAAAACCATTTGATTATCCCTGTAGTCCAGCCTTTACCTGTAACATGAAATACTTCTTTTCCATTAAGGCTGTCTTTTTCTACAGTTAATGTTGCATTTCCGGCCTTTAAAAACCCACTATAGCTCATTTTAAAACGAAGCCATTCCCCTTCTTTAAAAACGGGTGTTTTTTCTTGTGAAGAAATGGTAATGCTAAATAAAATTGTAAAAAAAAGGAGTGTGATTTTTTTCATGTTTTCAAACTTATAAAAAAGGAATGACAAAATCCATTCCAAAACAGAAAAACTGCTTGCGTTAGCAAGCAGTTTTTGTTAAAAAGAACTTTTTTTTAAAATGTTCCCCAATTTTTAAGTTCGTCTTCACTCCATAAATAAGGGAAAAAGATTCTTCGTTGGTATTTAGGATGCATATATTTTCTCCAATTACTACCACCCGTTGCTTCTAAATCTTTTTCACCTCCACCCAAATATTTACCGGCAGCATCGTAATGAGCCAATACCCATTTTACGTTTACGGTATAATCGTAATGACGCATGGCTTTGATTAACTCTTGATTTTTTTGTACCTCTTTAGGCAGTTCTTGAAATTTTTTAGAAAGATTACATTCATTATAATCTTCCATGAAGTCAATAAAATCTCCCATATATTTTTCTTCAAATAAATTGATTAAGGTCGATTTTTTTCCAGTTTTATGATCTTTTCCTGCTGCCTGCCAATACAAATGGTTAAAGGCATTTTTGAAAGAAGAATCTCTATCAATAGTATCTCTAAAACGAACATCAATTAAATTAATCAATTCAGTAGAGGCAAATTCTATCTTGCGATATTGAGCGCTTTGAAAACCACTTGCAGGTGCTAATGTATTTCTGAATTTCAAATATTGTTCAACATCCATGCCTTCTCCCATTACATCAAAAGAGCTGCATAGCATATCAAAATAACGGCTAATTCTCATGAGGTGTTTAGAGAATTTTTCTGCTGTAATTGCTTCTTTAGAAAGAGAAATTTGATCAATTTCCCATAAGATCATTTTAAACAATAACTCATTTACTTGATGATACATGATAAAAACCATTTCATCTTTTTCTGTTGTTCTTGGAATTTGTAAGCCTAACAATGCGTCTGTTTGAATATAATCCCAATAGGTTATTGGAGTGCTATGAAGTAAGCCTTCTAACATGGTGTTTAAAGGCACCCCTAATTTATCGTACTTTTCTTCTAATGCTATTAAAATTTCATCTTTACTCATTACTCTATTTATTTTTTATAAAATTCACTTTTTACCTTCACTGAAAAAGTGGTTTTATGAAAAAGGCGATTTGATATTTTTAAAATTTGAATTCATTTTACATAAAAATTAGAGCCAAGAATTTAGATTTTTCGTCTTGTATCTTGGCTCTATTTGTCTTAGCTTTTAAATTATAGGGTCCCTCTATTGGCTTGTTCTCTTTCGATTGATTCGAAAAGTGCTTTAAAATTTCCTGCGCCAAATCCACGAGCACCCATTCGTTGAATGATTTCAAAGAACAACGTTGGTCTGTCCTCAACAGGTTTTGTGAAAATCTGTAGTAAATACCCCTCTTCATCGGCATCTATCATTATTGATAGTTTTTGCAATTCACCAATGTCTTCTTTCATCATGTCTCTATGTTCTCCAAGTCTTTCTGGAATCATGTCGTAATATGATTGTGGAGGTGGTGGTAAAAACTCTACTCCTCGCGCTTTTAATTGACTTACAGTTTTAATAATGTCATCGGTAGCAACAGCAATATGTTGTACCCCTGATCCTTCATAGAAGTCTAAATATTCTTCAATTTGAGATTTTTTTGCGGCTTTTGCTGGTTCGTTAATTGGAAATTTAATTCGACCATTTCCGTTAGACATTACCTTACTCATCAAAGCAGAATATTCTGTGTGAATTTGCTTGTCATCAAACGATAAAAAATTTTCAAACCCCATAACATCTTCATACCATTTTACCCAAACATCCATTTGATTCCAACCCACATTTCCAACCATATGGTCAATGTATTTTAAACCAACAGCCGTTGGGTTGTAGTCAGATTCCCATTTCTGAAAACCAGGCATAAAGGTGCCTTTGTAATTTTTACGCTCTACAAACATGTGTACAGTTTCTCCGTAGGTGTATATTCCGGCTTTTACAATTTCTCCATGCTCATCAGTTTCAACCGTTGGCTCTAAGTATGATTTTGCGCCTCTTTTAGTTGTTTCTTCGTAGGCAGATCTTGCGTCGTCTACCCAAAGAGCAACAACTTTTACACCATCTCCATGTTTTACAATGTGATCATTGATTGGTGATTTACTATTTAACGGAGTTGTTAATACCAAACGAATTTTGTCTTGCACTAAAACATAACTTACAGAATCTCTAGATCCGGTTTCTAACCCTTTATATGCTAATGATTGAAAACCAAAAGCTGTTTTGTAGAAATGTGCCGCTTGCTTCGCATTACCCACATAAAACTCTACATAATCTGTTCCTAATAACGGAAGGAAATCTTGTGCTCCTTCAAATATTTTTTCTAAACCGTAGTTTACTGATTTTACTTTTTTTGCCATCTTTTGTGATGTTTATATTTTCCTGTGTAAACAGGTGTGTTGTTTTTATTTAATTACCCTAACCAAGATTTGAAATAATCTTCATCTGCAATTTTCATTGCTTCTTCTGTAACCATTAGCGGTTTAAAAGTATCAACCATTACAGCCAGTTCTTCTGTTTCTGTTTTTCCAATACTTCTTTCTGCTGCGCCTGGGTGCGGACCATGAGGTATTCCGGCGGGATGCAGTGAAATGTGCCCTGCTTCAATATCGTTCCTACTCATAAAATCTCCATCAACATAATACAATACTTCATCTGCATCAATATTACTATGGTTGTATGGAGCCGGAATTGAATCTGGATGATAATCATACAAGCGTGGTACAAAACTACAAATTACAAATGCATTTGTTTCAAAAGTTTGATGAATTGGAGGTGGTAAGTGAATACGTCCTGTAATTGGTTCAAAATCGTGAATTGATAATGCATATGGATAATTAAAACCATCGTATCCAACTACATCAAAAGGATGTGTAGCATATATCATATCAAAAATTTCATCTTTCTTTTTTACTTTGATGATGAAATCTCCTTTTTCGTTGTTGGTTTCTAACTCATATGGGCGACGAATATCTCGTTCGCAATATGGCGAATGTTCTAGTAATTGCCCAAACCAATTTCTATATTGTTTTGGCGTATATATAGGCGAATGAGATTCGACAATAAATAGCCGATTGTCTTCAGTGTCAAAGTCTATTTTATAAATAATTCCTCTAGGAATAATTAAATAATCTCCATACTTGAAGTCTAAATTCCCGTAGATTGTTCTCAGTTTTCCAGTTCCTCTATGGATGAAAATCATTTCATCAGAGTCTGTATTCTTATAAAAATAATCGTTTGTAGATTTTTTAGGAGCGGCTAAAGCGATATGACAATCTGAATTTGTCAATACAATTTTTCTGCTTTCTAAATAGTCGTCTTGAGGAGTTACTTGAAAACCTCTTAGTCTATAAGACTGAATGTTGTTTTCTTTAGCAATTTTGGGCTTAACACTGTATTGGCTTCTAATTTCCTTTACTTGTGTTGGTCTATGTTCGTGATAACTATTGGTAGACATTCCGTCAAACCCAACTGTTCCAAACAATTGCTCGTAGTATAAACTTCCGTCTTCCTTACGAAATTGAGTATGTCGTTTGGGTGGAATTTCCCCTAATTTATGATAAAAAGGCATAATGTTTAATGTATTTATGTGTTAATGAATTCATATAACAATACTTTATTGCTACATTTTATAATTGATTAATGCTACATTAAATACCCTATTCCGGGTTTCTCTTGATTAAGAATTTTAATAAAATTAGAAGATCTAACCAACTCATCATTAAGTGCTTTAGTTGTACACTCAACAAATATACAGAATATTCATATGAAACTTAAATTATCGGTTGCATTCTACAGTAGAATTATTATTTTAAATTAATCTAAATAAAGATTGCTTACTACAGGATTGTGCGATATATTTGCCGAATACTATTTGTATTAAATCTAAATAAAAATAAATGAAGACTATTTTCTCCACTGTTATACTATTATTTATGACAGTATTTACATTTGCTCAAAACAACACCGTACAAGGAAAAATTGTGGATATTAACAATAATAGTTTACCAGGGGTAAATGTATTTGTTAAAAACTCTTTGCAAGGATCAGAAACTGATTTAGACGGAAGATTTGTTATCAAAAACATTAAAGGAAATCAAATTTTGGTGATTTCTTATGTCGGATATAAAACGAAAGAAATTAAAATAAATAAATCTATTGATTTAGGTACAATTACCATTTACGAGGGAAATGAATTGTTGCAGGAGATTGTATTAGAAACAAGAAATAATAAATTTTCTAGAAAAAAAACGGCCTATGTTTCTAAACTGCCATTAAAAGATATTGAAAATCCACAAGTATATAGTACGGTAACGTCAGAACTTTTAGAGTCTCAAATAATAACGAATATTGATGATGCACTTAACAATGCTACTGGAATAAGTAAGTTATGGGAGTCAACAGGTAGATCTCCAGATAATGGAACTGGATGGTTCTCTACGAGAGGCTTTGCAACCCAGCCAGCTTTGGTAGATGGAATGCCAGGTTATGTGTTAACAGCAGTTGATCCTTCGTATATTGAGAGAATTGAAGTGGTAAAAGGACCTTCTGCTACGTTATTTGGAAGTACTGTATCTTCTTTAGGAGGGTTAATTAATATCGTTACTAAAAAGCCTAAACAAGGTACGCAAGGAAGTGTAGCTTATACTGCAGGTTCTTTTGGTTTGAATAGAATTTCTGCCGATGTAAATACTGCTATAAGTAGAAAAAATGCGATATATTTTAGATTAAATACATCCTATTTAACTCAAGATTCTTGGCAAGATGCAGGGTTTAGAAATTCATTGTTTGTGGCGCCTTCTTTGTCATATAGAATCAATAATAAATTGAATGTATCATTAGGATTTGAATATTCAAAAACAGAACAAACCAATCCTTCTATGTTATTTGTAAGGAGAGGTATGCCATTATTAGCGGATACTCCTGCAGAAATGGGTGTTAACCCTAATAAATCTTATACCTCTAATGATATATCGCTAAAAACACCAATGTTTAATATTAGAGGAATTGTAGATTATAAGTTATCTGATAATTGGACATCTCAAACTATTATGGCTGGGGTAAATGGAAGTACAAAAGGATACTATCAATACAATATTGATGGTGCAGCAGCAGCCATGGGGGTTTTACAGCCATTTTTACAAACCCCATTGGCTTCATTAGTGGCTCCAATATTAGCAGAATCTGGTACCTTATTGCAAAGAGATGCTTTTGCAAGAATATTTGATTATAGAGATATAGATGCTTCTAAGTTTAACATTCAACAAAATTTTACAGGAGACTTTAAAATTGGAAATACCCGTAATAGGCTGGTTATTGGATTAGATTACGTAATAAGAGAGGGTGATGCTAGAAATAAAAGTGGGAATCCAGTATTATCGACTACATCAACCTTTCCTTCGTTGTTAGGAGCATTACAAGGAGTTGACCCGAATACTGCAGCTGCATTAAATGCTCAATTAGCTGGTTTTCCATATTTTGATGCTTTTGTTTCTGCTAATGGATCTATTATTCCATCTTCGTTTACTCCAAATGCTAAATATAACGTAAGTAAAAGTGACTTAGATGCGGTTTTTGCTAATGTACCAGTTAGAAAATTGTCTCATAAATCTAGTACGTTTGCTGTGTATGCTTCAGATGTAATAAATATTACTCCAAATTTAACTGCAAACGTTGGGCTAAGAATAGATTATTTTGATCAGCAAGGTGAAACTTCTAATACAGATGATGGTTTTACAAAAACTACATTTTCTCCAACTGCAGGGATTGTTTACCAACCCATTCCGAGTAAGTTAAGTGTATTTACAAACTTCCAAACAGGTTTTATCAATAATGACCCTGTCTATAATGCAGCAACGGCATCATACGATCTATTCGAGCCGACAAAAGCAAAGCAGTTTGAAACTGGAATAAAAACCAATTTAGATGGAGGCCGATTAAATTTAGGGGTAAGTTATTACCACATTACTGCGAATGATAGATTGATTTCTGACCCGAGATCTTTATTGTTTCCACAAAGTCTTCCAACTGAAGAAACAACAAGTAACGGTTTTGAGTTTGAAGTAAACTACAACCCTATTTCTGGATTAAATATTAGAGGTGGTTACGCATTTAATGATAGTAAAATTACCAAAACTACGATTGCAGAGTTACAAGATAGGAGACCAGAAGAAGCTGGGCCTGAATCTACTTATAATTTATGGGGAGATTATACTTTCGATAAAAGTAGTTTCTTGAAAAACGTTGGACTAGGGTTTGGGTTAAATGGAGCATCAGATCACCATACCATGAATAGTGGTGTTACAGGGAGATTTACATTGCCAAGTTATACAATTTATAACACGGCCCTTTATTACAATACAAGTAAGTTTAAAGTAGGGTTTAAAATAAATAACCTTACAGACAAGGTTTATTATAAAGGATGGAGTACAATAAATGCTCAGGCACCTAGAGCATTCTTAGGAAACATAACCTACAAGTTTTAGATTATCGTTAATAATTATTTGATTAATATGTTGTTAGATTTCACATGGCTCTTTGTGTAAAAGCACTGAGCTATGTGTTTTTAACTTGAGGTGAATGAAAGTTAATACAGGTTTTACCTCTCTTGTTTTGACAAGTAAACGATGACAATATATAGCTGTTTATAGGATGAAATTGGTAATGTAAATTGAAGTTATTTCAGAGCTGAAATATTTCGGAGAGAGAAAAATAAAAGAGTAAATAATGAATACATTAATTATATTTTTAAGTTTTATAGGTTTTTTTCTGCTATTAAACACTTCAAAAAAAGCGGTTTTACAGCATCGGTTTATAGAAATTGCTACTCAGAAAAATGGCAAAGTTGCTAAGGTTATTGGGGGGCTATTGTTTGTGTGTACATTTTATATTGCAGTAGGGAAATACGGTTTTACAGCAGGGATACTTGTTAATATATGTGCAATAATGTTAATAGCAAGCTTGTTCGTTCTTTTGAATCCGTTAAAAAAAATGAATTATAAAAGTGTACTACTTGTGTTTCTTTTATTATTAATTATTGAATTTCTAATTTATTAAAATGCCTGCAAATTCTAAATATTTATCAACATCAGCTTGGCATAAAACCGCTAAGATCTTTTCTGGAATCATTGGTGGTTATATGATCAGTGCAATGCTTCATATGGCACTCGCGTTATGGGTGCCTTTTCAGAAGAATATGCTAATCACTGCCGTATATACTTTGTTTGTTATGTGGTGTGTGTTATTAATTGTGCCTTTCTTATTTAAAAACGGGTGGAAAGTTTTAGTGGTATATATCATGGCAATTTTATTTCTGGCTGTTGCTATTCATTACGGAAACTTATATCAACCTTTAAATTAGAACAATACTATGGGAAAAAGAAATTACAATGTTTTTTTTAATACACATACTGTTAGTGGTATTGTAATAAGTGTTGCATTATATGTTATTTTCTTTGCTGGAGCTTTTGCGCTATTTAACGAAGAAATTACCCAATGGGAAAAAGGAACCTATTTAAATGAAGTGTCAAAAAAAGAGGTTGATTATGATGCTATTCTGGTGTCGCTTAATAAAGAGTATCATCTAGTTGGTAGAGACATCGTTTTTAGATTAGGGCAAAAAGGAGAAGAAACTAATATTTCTTTGTTGCCTTCTAAAGATTCCTTATCTCCAAAGGAGGCAAAAGAAAATGAGTATTTTGAACTAAATACAAATACACATAAAAAGAAAGAATACGACGAGTTTTATAGTCTGGCCGAATTTATTTACAGATTGCATTTCTTTTCTCAATTGCCTTATGTTGGCATTTACTTGGCAGGTTTTGTTTCCTTATTTTTCTTATTTGCTATTGTTACCGGGGTTATCGTGCATTGGAAAAAAATAGTTTCCAACTTTTATACTTTTAATCCAAGATCGATTTTAAAAAGAATGTGGACAGATGCGCATACCGCTTTGGGGATAATCGGATTGCCCTTCCAATTTATGTATGCCATAACTGGTGCCTATTTTGGTTTGAGCATTTTGGTGTTATTACCGGCAAATTTTTTATATAATTCTGATAGAGATCAGTTAATTGAAGATTTACGTCCAGAGCTGAAGGTCTATGATTGGGCTGCCAAAACACAAGATAAAATTCCAAGTGTTAATGATTTTGTAGTTGCAAATGCAAATAGATGGGATGCCACAACTGTACAACGGTTAACAATTACAAATTATGGCGGAACTAATATGAAGTATCAACTGCTAGTCAGTCAGCCAGAAACTGAACATTTCTTTGGAGAAGGATGGGTAACTGTAGATGCCTTTACCAAAGAAGTAGTTGCTATTAAAGAACCTAAAGAAGAAATCTATATCGAGAACATTCAGCGCTCTATAGGGAAACTCCATTTTGGAAGTTATGGAGGTGTTGCTTTAAGAGTTGTTTATTTTATACTTGCTTTAATCACTTGTTTTGTAATTATCACAGGGGTTTTGATTTGGTTAGAGGCGAGGAATAGAAAAAGTATTCCCCTAAAGAAACGATTATATACAAATAAAGTAGGCCATATTTATATGGCAATTTGTTTGTCATTATATCCGGTTACCGCGTTGTCTTTTCTTTTTGTGAAACTACTTCCTCAAAGTTATAATAGTAAAAAGCAAACACTTATTTACTACCTGTTCTTTTTAAGTTGGTTATTAGCGAGTGTTTTGTTGCGGTTTTTAAGAAGTAATTATAAAATAAATAAAATCACCTTAATTTCAGGCGCGATTTTAGGGTTTTTAGTACCTGTAGCTAATGGAATCGTGACAGGGAATTGGATTTGGAAAACCTATGCAGATGCACAATATGATATACTTACTGTTGATTTGTTATGGATTTTGTTATCCTGCATTGCTGTGCTATTTGCAATAAAGGTAAAGCCAAGTATTCAAGAGAAAAGTTCATTAGCAAAAACTCCAATAGATTATAAAAATATAGCAGCTCAATTAATGGAAGAAGAGTCTAAAGCACTTCCAAAAATCAATACTAAAAATTTAAATAATATACCAATGAGAACAAAAATTTCACTTTTATGGATATTCATCGCAATCGGATTTATTTTTCATCACATTTATGGATTAGCAACTGTATTTTTTAATGAATCAGTTTTAATTGAAGGATCCACAGGAGAAACACCTTTTTGGGCACATCAATGGAGAATCTTAATGGAGGGTCTAGCCCTAACTTTTGGGTTACTAACCTTGGAAGTTTCAAAAAAATGGTTTAAAACCATCACTTTTGTTTGGGCCATCATTTTAGGGCTGTTTAACCTATATCACGTGGTTACTGCCATAATTTATGAGGTGTTTAATGTATCTGAAATCCTTGTGTTAATTTTATTAGTAATAGCAAATGCTTTCTTAATAAAATCAATTCGTCAATGGAGGAAGTTGGCCGTGTAAAATGAGAAATCAATACTCAAAAATACAGCTGGCAGAAATTGAGCGGCAATTAAGCTATCCTAGAGGGGAAAAAGGGATAGAGATAGCAAATTCCATGCACCGAAATAATTTTGGAATGACCAAATCGTCTATTGAAGTCTTGAAGATTGATAAAGGAGATGTTGTTGTTGAGATTGGACATGGAAATTGTGGGCATTTAAAATATTTGCTTGAAACAAATAAGATGATGAAATTTATTGGGTTAGAAATTTCTGAGACCATGCATAGAGAAGCTCAAAAGCAATTAACTGCTTTAGAGAATAAGGCTGTTGAGTTTAGATTGTATTCTGGTGATAAGCTGCCATTTGAAAATGAAACTATTGATAAAGTGTTCACGGTAAATACACTTTATTTTTGGAAAGACCCTAAGAATTTTTTACTGGAAATTTCTAGAGTTCTTAAAAAGGATGGAATATGTATTGTTACCTATGCTCATAAAGAATTTATGGAAACACTTTCTTTTGTGAATGATAAATTCAGATTGTACACTCCTAAAGATGTTGAGGCACTTGCAATTGGCGCTAAGATGCTATTAAAGAAAAATTATAATAAAAAGGAAAAAGTAAAAAGTAAAGCAGGTGCTACTGTTGAAAGATTTTACTCAATTTCAGTTTTAGTCAAAAATTAGTAATTATGGATGAGATAATTGGATTGATTTATGGTTCTGATACAGGGATGACAGAAGAAATTACGCATAGTATTGTTGATCAATGGAATGATATTGATGTAGAGGTGTTAGAGGTATCTCAAGTTGCTAAGTCAGATTTTGAAAAATATAATATTCTTGTCTTCGGTTTGTCTACTTGGTATGATGGTGATTTACAGAGTGATTGGGAAGAGTACTTTGAAGAGTTTAAAACTATTGATTTCATCAATAAAAAAGTGGCTATTTTTGGCTTAGGTGATCAATATGGTTATGGTGAATATTTTATTGATGGTGTCGGGATGTTAGCTGAAGTTGTATTAGAAAATGGCGGTGAAATTGTTGGAAAATGGCCGATTAAAGGATATGATTTTACGGAATCAAAAGCTGAAATAGAAGGAGAAGATCTGTTTTTTGGTCTGGCAATTGATGAAGATAATCAACCAGAGTTAACACAAGAAAGGCTATCTAACTGGCTATTGCAAGTAGAAAAAGAGTTGTTTGCTTAAATTATTGAATGAATAATTATATTCTCAATTGGTAAATTCGAGTTTATTGTATAAAAAAAGCGCTGTTATAAACAGCGCTTTTTTCACTTTTTAATATATAGCAAGTGGTTAACTTTCTGGAGCTAATACTACTTCTAACCCGTCCATTTCTGAGGTAATTTGAATTTGACAGCCTAAACGGCTATTGTCTTCAACATGGAAAGCTTCTGCCAGCATCATATCCTCGTCAATTCCCATTTCTGGCAATTCGTGATCTGAATTCACATAACATTGGCATGAGGCACACATCGCCATTCCACCACAAATGCCAATAGTTCCTTCTGGAGCTAATTCGTAAGATCGAACCACTTCCATCAAATTCATGGCCATATCCGTTGGTGCTTCAATTTCATGTAAAACACCTTCTCTGTCTGTGATTTTTAAAGTAACATCTTGTTCCATTATTCAATCTTTTTTACAACTGCTTTTGGAGCTTCTTTACGGGTTCCATCAAAACCGTCAACGCCACCAACAGTGGTATATTTCATTACATATTTTTTGTCTGGAAAAATTCGTTGAAAAGCACTTTGACACATTAAAGTTGCTTCATGAAAACCACATAATATCAATTTTAATTTTCCAGGATAGGTATTTACATCTCCAATGGCATAAATTCCAGGGATGTTGGTTTGATAATCTAAAGCATTGTTTACTTTAATCGCATTTTTCTCTATTTCTAGGCCCCAGTTTGCTATGGGTCCAAGTTTTGGTGCTAATCCAAAAAGCGGAATAAAATGATCGGTATCTAATATGTAATCTTCTTCTCCTTTTTTAGAGATAACAACACCGTTAACGTGGTTTTTACCGATAATCGCTTTTATTTCTGCAGGTGTGATTAAATTGATTTTCCCTAGATTTTTTAGTTCTTGCACTTTATCTACCGAGTCTAAAGCACCTCTAAATTCATTTCTTCTGTGCACTAAAGTTACAGATTTAGCAACATCAGATAAAAAAATTGACCAGTCTAAAGCCGAATCTCCGCCTCCAGCGATTACCACATTTTTATCACGATATAGTTCTGGTTCACGAATCATATATTCAACCCCAAGATCTTCAAAGTTTTCAATATTGGGAATTGGTGGTTTTCTAGGCTCAAAACTTCCCAATCCACCAGCAATAGCGATTACCGGTGCTTGGTGTTTTGTTCCTCTATTTGTGGTTACAATAAAACTTCCATCTTCTTGTTTATCAATGGTTTCTGCCCGCTCTCCTAGTGTAAATCCAGGTTCAAATTGCTTTATTTGTTCAAGCAATCTTTCTGTTAAGTCTCCAGCTAAAATTTCTGGATATGCAGGGATGTCGTAAATAGGTTTTTTGGGGTAAATTTCTGAACACTGCCCTCCTGGCTGAGGTAGTGCGTCAATAAGATGACATCTTAGTTTTAATAGTCCTGCTTCAAAAACGGTGAACAACCCTGTTGGTCCAGCACCAATAATCAATATATCTGTAGTAATCATTTCTTTCTTTAATCGCGTAAAAATACTAGATGTAACACAGTTAAAAACTGATTTTTATCAGCTATTCAACGTTAATAACTTCTTTTATATGTGGAGCATATTTTCTAATTGTAGCTTCAACACCATTTTTTAATGTCATTTGATTGACAGAGCACCCAATACAGGCGCCTTCAAGTTGAACCTTTACAGTAGCGTCGTTAATTGATAAAAGCTTAATATTTCCGCCATCACTAATTAAAAAAGGGCGAATTTCTTCCAATGCTTTTTCAACGTTATTTTGTGTTTCTTGTGCTGTCATAACTCGTTTTATTTAGTGCTACAACCACTCATTGTTGTAATTCTTACAACTTCTGTTGGGGGTAGACTCTCATTTCTTTTTATTAATTGAGATAACATTTCTTTAGTGGCGTTTTTAAAAGCTTCTTCTAAAGGAGTATTATCTTGTAATGCCACCGGATGACCAACATCTCCAGCTTCGCGAATACTTTGCACTAAAGGGATCTCTCCTAGAAATTGTGTTTGCAGGTCTTCTGCTAAATTTCTTGCTCCTCCTTTTCCAAAGATATAATATTTATTATCAGGGATTTCTTCTGGAGTAAAATAAGCCATATTTTCTACAATTCCTAAAACTGGCACATTAATGCTTTCTTGTTGAAACATTGCGACACCTTTTTTAGCATCTGCCAATGCAATACTTTGTGGTGTACTTACAATCATAGCGCCATTAATAGGCAAGGCTTGTACAATTGATAAATGCACATCTCCAGTCCCTGGAGGTAAATCAATCAGTAAGAAATCTAATTCTCCCCAATCTGCATCAAAAATTAATTGGTTCAAGGCTTTAGAAGCCATTGGTCCACGCCAAATGACTGCTTGATCTGGGTTGGTGAAAAAACCTAGCGATAATAGTTTAACGCCATAATTTTCTATAGGTTTCATCTTAGATCGCCCATCAACTGTTACAGAAATAGGTTTTTCATTTTCTACATCAAACATTAAATGCATAGATGGTCCGTAAACATCAGCGTCTAGAATACCAACCTGAAATCCCATTTTGGCTAATGAAATAGCTGTATTTGCTGTGATAGTAGATTTTCCTACGCCGCCTTTTCCAGAAGCAATTGCAATGATGTTTTTTATATTAGGAATTTCTTTTCCTTTTATTTCATTTGGATTTTCCTTTTTAGGAACCACTGCTGTTACATTTACTTTTACAACAATGTCTTCACTTACTTTTAATCGAAGCGCATTAATAATTTCGCTTTCTATTCTTTTTTTTGCTTGTAAAGAAGGGTTGCTAATTGTAACGTCTATAATTGTTTCGTTTCCAAATGTAACAACATTGGTTATGTTTTCATTTTCAACTAAACTTTTTCCTTCTCCAGGAGCAGTTATAGATTCTAATGCTTTATATATATCTTGTTTTTTAAAACTCATTTTGAGGTTTTAATTAGGATTAATTCTAAACTACAAAGATATGATTTACAGTTCAGATAATAAAGAAGTTGTAGTTTGATTATTGATGGGTTGATAAGAAGAATTTATTACAGCTCTATGCTCGGGTCCCAGAAAATAGTGTTTAGGTTTTGAATTTGATTATCAACCACAACAATGCCTTCACTTTCCAGTAATTGTTGCATTAAATTAGTTCCGTCAAAATGATGTTTACCTGTTAGTAGTCCTTTTTTGTTTACAACCCTGTGAGCCGGGACTTCTTCTTTTTGATTGCTAGCGTTATTCATTGCCCAACCTACCATTCTTGCAGAGCGAGCTGTGCCTAAATACCTTGCTATGGCACCGTAACTTGTAACTCTCCCGTAAGGGATTAAACGAGCCACAGTATATGCTTTTTCAAAGAAATTATCTGACGAATTCATGTTTTTATGTTTGTTTCTCTTTGACCGATCACATGCTATTTGTTGTGAAACCATCTTGTTGAAAGGTACACTTTTTAGCATGCTTGTTTTAGCTTGTCAAATTACAACAATTTAATCAATGAAATCAAGGCCACGATTCCAGTAATACTACCCAAAACGAAATTCAAGTATTTAGAAAACTTGGCTATTTTAGGTTTTATCTTTTCAGCCAAAAGTACATAATGATATAAAATGAGGTAGGTGCCAAGTGCCGATCCTAATACAAAAATGCAAACATTAATGAGATCTAATTCTAGCCAACCGTACATTTCAAATGTAGCACCAACTCCGCAATAAAACGGAATTGAAAACATGTTTATTAATGACAGGCCTATGCCAGTTAAAAAACCATTTTTTATGTTTTTTTTTGAAGCAATTTCTTTTTGTTCTCGAATTGCCAGCCTGAAGAAAAAAAAAGATAAAATCACAAAAACGATTATTGAAACAGATTGTATCGTGTCTAAAATAATCGGGTGTGAATGGATAATTTTTAAAAAAAGTAAAGCAAAAAAAGCTTGAAATACTACAATACATGACACGCCAATAGCAAAGTTAATGGCTGTTTTCTTGTTTTTTTCAATGCTAATTTTAGTTGCCGTAATATTTAGCATGCTTGGGGTAACAGTTCCTAAATAAGAAGTGCTGAATCCAAGGAAAAAAGTGAGAAATAACATGTGTTAGAATCCTTAATATTTGATTCTGAATTTGACGAAAGTAATTGGTTTTCCTTTCTCTAGATATTGTTTTTCGTAAAAAGTTTGTGTGCCAACTACTTCTTCGGGGCTATAGGTGTTTTTGTATACATCGTGATTTGCATGTAAAATTTCATGACCTTCACCATGTAATAAGCCTAAAGTATACCCGTGCATAAACTCACTGTCTGTTTTTAAATTAACAACACCATCGTTCTTTAAAACATGGTGGTATTTCTTTAGAAATTCTGCATTTGTAAGTCTGTGCTTGGTTCTTTTGTATTTGATTTGTGGATCAGGGAACGTAATCCAAATTTCATCAACTTCATTTTCTCCAAAAATTTGGTCGATTAGCTCAATTTGGGTTCTTACAAAACCAACATTATTCAAATCTTCTTCTAAAGCTGTTTTTGCTCCACGCCAAAAACGTGCACCTTTAATGTCGATTCCAATAAAGTTTTTGTTTGGGTCTTTTTCAGCGAGTGCAATGGTGTATTCGCCTTTACCACAACCTAGCTCTAAAACGATAGGTTTGTTGTTTTTGAAAAAAGTGTTCCATTTTCCTTTTAGAGAAAAACCTTCTAATATTTCTTCCCGTTTAGGTTGAATGACATTAGAGAACGTTTCGTTTTCATTAAAACGTTTCAGTTTGTTTTTGCTTCCCAATGTAAAAAGTTATTTCGCAGAATCTTCGATTCCTTCTTTCTTGAATCGCAAAGATTCTTTCATCCAGTATGCGAATAAAACTAGTAAAACGACCATGAAAAGCCAGTTAATAGTATTTGCTGTCCACCAGTTTGAACTTTCTAAACGGATTGCTTCAAATGGACCCAGAGCCCAACCAAAAAAATCTCCAATTAATCTAAAAATATTGCTTGCAATCATATCTTAAGTATCTTTACGCTGCAAAAATATAAAAACAAATCATGTTAGCCAATTTTTTCAGCAAATCAA